>Ga0307514_10000102_pt1 | contig 236545 bp, 236 predicted proteins | sample 16_EM_MG_FD_203088 | JGI IMG/M metagenome (GOLD analysis project Ga0307514, IMG submission 203088) | Populus trichocarpa ectomycorrhiza microbial communities from riparian zone in the Pacific Northwest, United States - 16_EM | ecosystem: Host-associated > Plants > Roots > Unclassified... | reverse complement strand
ACTCAAAGAACACTCTGGAACAGTAAAGCAATGCCATATTTCAGGGAAACCTCGATTTCATTTTTTTGAGTTTGTGGGTACAATAAACTAAATAAATTTGATGAAGGAGATTTAGTTTTTGCTGATGATGTGACGTGTCCAGGGCTGGGTAACTGCAATGCTTTATTGTTGACTCGCTCCGAGTCATAGATCATTATGGAGAATCTTACCAATTACTCTGACATCTACACTCACTCGCGCCCACGTGTGCAACCTTATCCCATCAATGACTATACCTAGCCGTACACTGCTGTACGTGCCTTCACAAAATCATAGCTACTACTTATCCTTCAACGATTGTTGAAACTCATGTATTCAGTTTGACTTCTCATCCATGTATCTATGTTTCTATATAGCTACCCATCAACACATGGGATATCTTGACTGGCTACAGGCGGTGCTTGAGAGCAATTCGTGGGGTGCCCGAACATGAAAATCAAGTGGACTCAGAGATCCATCCCGAGGGGGTGATCAAGCAGGTTTGGTGATGCAATTGGAGATCGAGATTGAGCGAACTCAGAGATGCACTAGGAGGTTGTGATCGACCGAGTTTGGAGCTGCACTGGGAGGCTGTGATTGAGTGAATTGGGGGATGCAGTTGGAGGCCGAGGTGGAGTGAACTCAGAGATGCACTTTGAGGCCGTGATTGAACGAGTTGCTAGATGCAATTGGAGACCAAGAATGAGTGCACTCAGAGATGTGTTTGGAGGCCGTAATCGAGCTAGATTATAATTACACAGGGAGGATGTGATCAATCGAGTTTGGAGATGCAATTGGAGACCGAGATTGGGTGAACTCAGAGATTAACTGCAATGCCGTGATTGAGTGAGTTTGGACATGCACCTGTAGCAGGCTCTGATTGAGCGATGTTGGAGGAGTAGTTGGAAGGGGTCGATGTGGAGGCGGTCAATTGGAGGCGTTCCAGGTGGTGAGACTCTTGACTTTGGTCAGTTAACTGGAAACCGTGGGAATGTGACTAGCTGACTTTAGTTTGCAAAGGATTATGGAGAACTGGCTGGTGGCTGATGTTCGGTTGGGAGGTATTCCGGAAGCTGAACCTACATTCAGGTGTCAACTCGACATCATGAGAATGACAGGATGACAGACAATCTTAGATGTATGCTGTACTTGGTGTATGCTGCACTCAATGTTAACTCATGCAGATGGCATGGAGAGATAGAGTGGGATGACTGAACTTGATGTTCTTGCAATGATGTTGGAGTTGTCGACGAGAAAGAGAGAGATGGTGGAAACCGAGGAGAATGATATGGAGGATACAAGTGGCTATGAGAAATCAGTAGTACAACTGGCCTGATTCAGTTCAGACGACCTCTTATGAGTGTTATTACAGGCCTGATCGGGACTCAGACCTGCCATATTGGGGATGGTCAATTGACTTGCACATGATATCCTCTTCAGTCCCAGTTTCTCATGATCATTTCCCCCACCTCCTCTGATTTCTCTCTTTCCTGTGCTCAACGCTACAATCACCTAAGACCAAAAAGTTAAGTCATCTCTCGCTATCTCTCCATGCCATAATCATGAGTGAATACCACGTACAGCATACACCATGTAAAACATCATCCCAAGATCGATAGTCTCCCGCTCCTAGCCAGTCTCTCATCTCTTGGCGGATGTTGTTGTACTCAACTGTCTATATTCCCAAAATTACTAGTTAACCAATGAATTGAGTCTAAGCTGCCGTCACACCTCCCTCCAAATCAACTGCCTCCAACTGTACCTCAAATCTCTCTCGACCAGAGCCTGCAAGTGCATCTCCCAACGCACTCGATCACACCCTCGGAGTGCATCTCTGAGTTCACTGGCTCTCGTCCTGCAAGTCCATGTCCAAACTCGCGCGATTACGGCATGCCAGTGCATCTCTCAGTTACCTCCATCTCGGTCTCCAATTGCTTCTCCAAAATCGCTAGATCACATCCTCCGAATGCATCTCTGAGTTCACTTGACCTCGGCCTCCAAGTTAATCCCCAAATTCACTGCATAAAGACCGCACGGTGCATCTCTAAACTCGATTGATCACGGCTTCCCAATGCGACTCAGAGTTCACTTGATCTCGGCCTCCAATTTCATCTCCAAATTATCCCAATCACTGCCTCCAGGTGCATCTCCGAGTACACTCAAGATCGGTCTTGAATTTCATCTCTGAACTCGCTCAATCACGGCCTTGGAGCGTACCTCTTACGTTACCCAATCCTGGTTTCGAAATGCATGTACACACTTGCTTGATCATGGCCTCGGAGTGTCTCTCGGAGTTCCCTCAATTCTGGCCTGTCAGTGCATCTCTGAACTCGCACAATCACAGCCTCCAAGTGCCTCTCGCAGTTCACTCCATCTCCGCCTCCAACTGCATCTCCAAACTTGCTTTATCATGTCCTCAAAGTACATCGTTGAGGTGTAACGAGATACAGGGGTAATTGAGGTGGAATAAGGGATGTGGAGTATATATTCGAAAGACCCTGGGGTAGATAGACATCATCTCATTTTCATCTCATCTCGTGGTACAAAGAAAATACACACTCTATCATTCCCAACATTTGGTCAAACTTGCTCTTTCCAAGATTTTGTGCATCCTGACGGCCGGGTTGTATCATATCTTCTCTCCTTCTTCCTATGCTCCTTGAGATATAACCTCTCTCCCTCAAGAATTCTGTTTGGATGTCGTGAGAGGTGTGGCAGAATGTTGATCGTAGTCTCTCTGCCTTCTAGCTCTGTCATTTCACCACAATGGCCTCCAAGTGGTGCATCGCTAGGTTCTCACAATGTGTATCTCCAGATGTTCCTCCAATTATTCTCAACTAACATCTGTGGCCGAATTGACCATATGTACATATATAGAGATACTGAAATAATGCAAGTCATATTATGAGGTAACAAATCTTGTGCCTGTAACAAAGACGAATATAATAGACGATATGTCTTGGGTTTATGGAACCCAGATAATGTGGGCATTACATTGCGCCCAATGGCTTCGTTGGTGTTCAGGGGCTTACAGCCCCCATCAGTCTAAGGCTGCGGGCATCAGGCCGGTGGCTTGTAGCCCCCATGCTGAGGAGGAGGACAAGCTTCGGCAGCAATGGTTTCAACAGTCCAGCAATTGACCAGTCCGCACCGGGTCCGTCCAAGTGCAGTCCAATCCAGTCTGAGAAATTTTTGGACCTGGCTCGGACCAATCCCCAATTGTTCGGGGCCTGGACTGAACTGGCCTGGACTGCTATGGACGAGTCCATTCGGGCCGAATCGGCCCTATTACGCTTGGAGTTACTGATCTACTGAAACAACAAATACACTCATATATATAGACTCATCTTGCCATTCGAAAGTCTCCATGCACATCTTATCACTCACCACTTGCCTCTTGCCACTGACCAGTTACCAATGTAATCTTCTAAGTCACTGAATAGACTGATGAACGATTGCTCACTTGCAATCTGCCACTTACCATCCAAGACTAATCACTCGCTACTCATCACTCACCACTCGCCACTGACCACTCCCCGCGCGCTACTCACTACTTACCACTCTGATATACTGAGTCACTGAGCAGACGCATAAACAATTGCTCACTAGCCATCGCCAGTCACCACTCTGCACTACTTACCTCTTGCCATTCCGAATTTCACTGCCACATCTTGTTGACTAAATATTTGGCCTGAAAGGCCTACGAATTTCTAGAAAGCCAGTGAAGCTGCTAGAATCCACTGGAGAGTGGTTACTAATGATCTGAATTGCCAAGTAGACTCATACAAGGTGAGTGACTCGCCACCTACAAAGCCACTGACGATGTGTAATGTTGACTAGTGATTTGGCCCAGTGGCTTCCTTAGTCTGCGATTCCGGTGGACTAGGGCAAGGCCGGTTGCTGGCCGCTCCCATTGGACTTGGCTACCCCTACCAGCCTCGCCTGCCCCCTTGCTGAGGAGGCGGGCTCGGCACTGGTACTCGGCTTTGGGCTCTGACTTTGGCAGCCAGCATGGAGTTTTCCTTCTCTCTCTTTCATGTATATGTTTATAGTTTTCCCTCTCTTTGAATCGATAGACGATTGAGCTTTGTTGTTCTTTCTCTTTTACGCTCAATATGTAATGTATGTTCGCAATGGTTTCTCCCTGGAACCACAGTCTTTCTTGGGTTTATAAAGCATAGATCTCTCCTGTAGTTATAGAGAATAGACAGACAAGTTAGATCTTCTCCTCCTACCCTCAATATCATCGCAACACATCTCTGTTGGGCTCTCAAATTCATACTGCATATGTAGTATATTCTCGGTTCAAGTCCAGTCACGGAGGTGGTTCCTCAACGGAGAGACCGGTCCATTCACAGAGTCCCACCCTCCGTGAATCGACAAGTTCATTGTTGGAGCACACCCATCCTCCGTGGATGGACTGGTTCATTCGCAGAGTGAACACACTTGGTGAATTCTCTGCCCGCAGTTATTTGCACGACCATATGCACACTCAGCTTGCCCTATTCATCTTCATCAAATCAGCGAAACTAAGTACATTCAACCCAGCACAACTACGTACCTTCAGCTCAGTGCAACTATGTACTATCAGCCACGCGCAACTAAGAATATGTTTCACCCCAGCATAACTACATACCTTCCGGCCAACACATCTAAGTACTGTCAGCTCAGCGCAACTAAGTACTTTCATCCCAGCACAACTATGTACCTTCAGCCCAGGGCAATTAAGTACCTTCAGCCCAGGGCAACTAGGTACAGTTAGCCTAGATCTTCAGACGGGCTGAATATAGTTGCGATGATGCAAATGATCTACACATACACTATGTCTGTTCGTATATAAACAACTGATTCTGCCTTTCAATCTTTCAACATCTACCTACAACATTGCTTATTAGTATCTCATCTTCCACAGATCGAAACCCATCATCCATCTTCCAATCAATGGCGGCATCAGTTCCCCCCCTGGCTTCCCATGAGCCCTTCAGCAACGAAGCTCAAAATGCCTTTGGACAGTACCTCAATTCTGTGGGGCACAAAAATCGATCCCGCTTGGATGGATTAAAGCAGCGTCAAATTATCGTACGTAAACGGAGTATATCTTGTATTTCTCAATATGTCAAACACTCGATGAAACCTAGCTCTATGCAGAAAATCCAAAGCAACCAGCTGATACAATTGAACAGCAACGTGGTAGATATATTGCATTGTAGGATTATCAAGTAATAGATCGACAACTCTACCGGCAGCCTGAGGAGAGGCACAAGACCACACCATTTTGTCCTGGTGAGCATGAGGTTTTCGACTTAATTGTCAAAGAGCATGCTAGTGAACTTATGCATGCAGAGCGAGACAAAACATTTGCAGAAGTTGATTGCAAGTACTATGGGATTACGAAGAAAGAAGTTTCATTCTTACTTGAGCACTGTGCTACCTGTGTGAAGACACGATCAGCCAATACAGAGGCTCCACTTGAGGCCATTGTGGTGAAGAAGCTCTGGGAACAACTTCAAATTGATCTTTTTGATTTTCGGCATCTGGGCCAGGAATTCCAATGGTGTCTCCATGTCTGGGATCACTTCAGTAAATTCTCCGCTGCATATCCAATGGAATCGAAAGAGAGTTAAAGTGTTGCATTGCACCTGGGAGTATATTTTGGAATGTTTGGAGTCCCTGGTATTCTTCAATGCGACAATGGAATTGAGTTCAAAGGAGCATGTGATCATCTTGTAAAGCACCAGGGAATACCTGTTGTTCACAGCAAGCCTCGCACCCCTCAGACGAATTGTTTTATCAAACAAGCAAATGGCGTACTAAAGACAAAGATCCGGGTATAGATGACTGTGATGCAATCACCTGAATGGTGGCTCGCACTCCCCGAGGCAATGCTTTCCATGAATCGACAAGTCCACTCAACAAATGGAAAGAGTCCATATGAGGTAGTTTTTAAGCAACTCATGCCTGATCGTCCACCAATATCCACAGCTCAGCGATCAACTGCAAGCGTACTTGAGCATCTGGAATCATTGGATACAATTACACCATCTATTCATCCACAACTCCTTACAATCAGTACTCACTCAGTGGACATGTGAAACCAGTTGATATCTGTTGAGCAGACACAAACAATTCAATCACTGAACGAAGAAGTAATCGCCAACACAGAGCGAAAGGTCAGTGCCATCGAAATGAAATATAACATAGTCTACAAAGTTGAAGTATTTGAAGAGGGCGATCTTGTGCGCCAAAAGATTCCAGTCGAGGACAGATGTTCAACTGATAACAAATGAATCTTTTGCAGGGTGGTTGAAGTTAGGCATGGCAATTGATATGCTTTGCAGTGTGAATATGGAATTCTGCGTGGCTTGTATCGCACAAAAAATATGAACTGCCTTGCAGGTACTCTTCAACACCAAATTCCAACATTTAGGAAGGATAGTCATCATGAGGTTACTCTTCAGGAAGCAGCCCACCTTCAGTCCCCTGCTCAGCTCATACCAGTACGTTGTGGGTGTAAAGGTAACTGCACTACAATTCGCTGCAAGTGTTTCAAAATCAAAGGTGGAGTGTTCACTGCACGGCCATGGCCGAGATGGGTGCGAACAGTGCACCAATACTGGGGTCTCTGCTGTGCCATCTGGTACATTCAAAATGAAGCGTAACCCTTCTATACCAGGACCCATACAGAATCACGAGCAACTATGAGCAAATACCCAAGGAGAGGACTCGACACAGACAAATTCAACTTCCACCGATAAGAATGATAGTGTTGAAAATGCCAACAGTGATTTGACTGAATTGGGCAGTGAAGAAGCAGAGGGTTTCGAAGAGGACGAGGTCCCAGGTGCGGAGGATGAAGATATGGAGGAAGAGGAGGACGTGGAGGATGCCGAGGAAGAGGAAGACGTGGAAGAGGAGGCTGAGGTTGAGGAAGAGGACAACGAGAAAGAAGAGACAGTTTCAAATGAGTATAAGGAGTATATGGTAATTGTAGTCGCACAACGACGATGAGCTGATTGTAGGGATGATGATCATTGTGTACAGACTAATTATTACATTTGGTTGAGGGTAATTAGCACTTTTGTATGAACACTCCGTGAATGAACCAGTCCATTCACCGAGGGTGGGACTCAGTGAATGGACCGGTCTCTCCGCTGTGGAACCGCCTCCGTGACTGGACTAGATCATTCTCTACCCTGAAACTTTTACAACCTTTTTCAATTCATCAGCCATTGTCAATGAAGCAATTTCTATTGTTCTCTATTTTAATCGATATTGACCTCCATGTCATCACAATCACTGTCGGATCTCAGTGGGAGCGCAGACTTTCTGCCATCTGAGGCTGTGTGAATACTGTCTCACTTCTTTAGTTTTCAATCAACTCAGAAATTGATAAAGATTATCTTGTTTGGACTGGTCCAGACCAAGCCTATCCAGTCCAAGACTGCCAGTCTGGAGCCCGGTCCAGTCCAACCTTCCAGTGGGACCGGACTGGACCGAACCCTACCCCAGACCGGGTCCGTCCGGACTGGTGGAATCATTGTTCCAGATGTTCACAACGTGGCACGCAGTCAGTTAAGCTCTGAAGGACTCGAATTATCCAAAGCTGGTAAAATTTGCAGGGGGGCGAAGGGTGTGGCAGGGTCATCGCGTTCACCGACTTCCTCTCAGCTTGTCTCCTTAAACGATGGTTCGTAAAGGGACGACCAATTCTCGCAACAAATCCGACCGTACATGTATAGTGTACATTATTCGCTTCTTTCCACCACATGTACTTATACACAAAATCACCACACCCGCAACGGCTGAGTTGGATGCAGCATGCGTAAGTTTCGCGCAGTTTCAAATTGCGACAGGATTAAAGGTAGATATGTTTCCAAACCGACTTGAGCCTAGGTGAGCTCGTTCTCAGGGGGTGTCATTGCTGTACGGGAGGCTAGTTTGCTTCAAGTGCCGTTTAGGGCGGCACATGTGAATAAGGTGTGGTCTGTGCACGGGCTAGGGCAACGGAGTGAAATCGGTAGTTTAATTCTTCTGCCACACAAATAAGCGGCAAATTGGACTTAGCGTGCTCAAGACAAACCCTCTTTTGTATAGTAATATCCACAGGATTGCGCGTGACTTGCATGAATTCACAGTGAGAAAGCTACTGTGAAAATGGGTGCATTTATTAGTTAAATTAGTTAGGAATAATGGTTTATGTACAAGGGTAGTGTATAATAATCCACGGATGAGGAAGGTAGTCCGTATAGTTCATGATTCCGGAGGGGTAGTTTGTATAATAACCGTAGAATTAAATATTAAAGACAGTGCTGTCAGTAAAACAATCGAACGAGTTTTGGTTTCGAGTGTGTACAGCAGAATTTCCCGCGATGATGTAGATCCCTCGTCGGTAGTGTGGCTCTCTAGACTTATCACAGATTTGCTGCCGCCTCCAAACGTAGTCCGGAAGTTTGGGCACGGAATCATTTCCTATGATTCGGTTTTTTTCTCGAAGTCTGTGGTCTCCAAGACTTTCTGAGCGACAATATGATCTAAGATGAAATCACAGAAAGATCAAGATTTCTGCTTTTGTTTTATTACAGTACAACGAATTGGCACAATATCTGCAAGGTAGCTTCCATATCGCTGGCAAAGGGATTTGTGTCAATATTGTTACAGTATGGGGAGAACCTTGTGCACAGAATATGGTACAGAGAAGAGAGAAGGAGAAAGACTCCAGATATATACAGGAGGCATCAGCCCCTGCAGCAGTGACTGTGTATGTGTATCTGATCTGTAACATGTCTCCGGCTCATGTACATCTGTAACAAATATGACTTCGCAGACAGCGTGATAGCTTGTGATTTAGGTTGAGCTTGACGGAGGCGCAGGACTATCGGAGACGAACTAGGAATGGGAATGAATGGGAATGCTCCGGTAGATAGTTATAACCAGACCCCCTTTTACCTGGTCAAATGGTCTAACGGTATGATTCTCGATTGCGGTCCCACCGTAAGTCGTAATTGCGAGAGGTCCCTAGTTCTAACTAGAGTTCGAGCGTATCCTGTATCTTTTGGCTCTTGCGTCTTAGTGCCCGAGGAACTACAGATTTGGCGTCCCCGACTCAGATATACTCAGGTATGGGTCTGCAGTTGGAAGATTATCTAGAATTAAAGTTAAGCGGCTAAAGATGAGTCCAATTTCAACGAATGGGTGTGTATGGCTGAAATAAAAGGATTTGCATGGGAGCTTGACTACCAAAATCGTAGATTCGATCCTTTTGTTTTTAGTTCCCTCCTGCTGTTTAGGCGATGTGTGTTTTATTATGATTTTAGGCCTCTATGTGTATAGGGTGGGGTTTCGCTGTATCAGTTCTGAGTTTAGCCTGTATACTGTAGTGGGGGCGGAGATGCGGCCGAGCTTTCCTCGGGCGGGTTGAAAACGGCAGCTTCCGGCGCTAATACGACCCTACGGCTCGGCCCGTGCCGTTTTGCGCTCTTCCCTTCTTTCGACTTTACGGAGACCGCCAGGATCTGAGCCAGCCGTCGTGGTAAAATATTGCAAGCAGCCGTAACATGGTCTGTTAGTCATGCTAACGTTCTCTACATGTTGGAAATGGTAGTGGGCGCTGTGAGAAAATATCATTCTCTCTACCTTAGCGGTCTCTCTATATACATAATAACAACACCATATAGGCCGCGCCGCCATCGGGCGGAGTCGGGTGCGGGGTTGGGCAGGTCTCGAACACTAAAATCAATGGAAATCAAAGGGATATTCACCAAAAGAGGAATGCTGGATGCATAATGGTAATGAGTAAGGCGGTGATGTATTGTGTATTGGTGGATTTTGTATTTATATTGTGACTATTTGGCTGCTTTGGGGTTAGAATATAAATACACCTTCACAGGCTTTGCTGCTCTTGCAACAAGCATGGTTGAAGGTACTAGTCCAAATTACCCCCCCTCAACCACTGTCCCTTAAGCCGGGCAATGGTGGTGTACATTAGCCACCATAATGTTTTATAGTCTGCGAAGCCATTGGGATGTCTGCTTAAATAAACGTTTGCAGTCTCATAACATATGCTCAATGATAAACCTCCAAGTCTCTAGAGAGTGTAACCAAAGACTTCTAATGCATGATATAAGTAAATCCTGCTGGCAGCATGAGCATCCAATTGGAAACTTCACTAGCTCGCACTTGTGGGTTTGGGAATGCCTCTAGTTCCACTGGGATTCAATATAACAAGAAAATACTTTCCTTTCATTGCCAGCTGTCTGGCTACATATCTACAAGCTCATGCCTGGTTAGTTGGCTGAATGTATAGTACCACATCAGAAACTGTAACGGGCGGGGTCAGGCGCAGGTGATATGGATGTTGCAAGACTAAACTCAAAGTGCGTATCGAGAGACAGGAACAAGGACAAAGATCGAGAATGTTTTCAAAGTCGCACTATTGCTTGCTATACAAGAGAACGAGTAAAGAGAGAAGAAAACGAAATCCTCCAACACCAAACAGCCTCTCTTGATATACAGTTCGTTCGCTACCCTCGAATCATTCCCCATGTTTCGATGTACCAACCGAATAATGCTCTCATGATCTTACACACCTGAAAACTCTTCTTATCAGTATAATCGCGCCACAACATCCGACGTCGCAACACTTCCTCCTACGTCCTCATCCCATCCTTATCATCCTACATTATTCCCACACCATCACCGATTTTCTCTGTTGCTCTAGAACCTTCGTCCCCACTTTCCTTTAAGGAGTGACCTTCTTTCGCCTGGTTCCTGCACACCTCCTCGCGTACCTTAACGAATGTAACCTATCACATCTCGATTCCTTCGAGCCGTAACAGCATCCCCCTCCTAATCTCGAGGTCCCCCGAGAACCATTCCCAAGGGTCCTCCCTTCTGAGTGTGCTTATCGTGAAACGTATCAAGAGCTTGGAGTCCGTTTACGTCTTTGGCTGGTTCCCAAGTCATTTGATCATACCCTGTCCAAAGGACCAGATACTGTAACTGATTTCGATACACTCGGGAATCTTCCACCCGCTCCACCTGATACTCCTGGTCGCCATCCACTTCTACTGGAGGGGGTGGCGTAACCTCCTGTCCTGGTAACAGGTCATCCGTGACAGGTTCTAACAACGAGACATGATGTACCGGATGAATTCGTAGGCCCCTAGGCAACTCAAGTTCATAGGCATAGGGGGATACCTTCTGCTTTACTGCATATGGTCCCAATCGTTTCCAATCCAACTTCCGGGACGGCCTCGTGGTCCGGATATGTCGGGCATCTAGCTATACCTTGGGTCTTTTTTTCATCTGGGGTGCTGGAAGTTATCTCCTATTGGCCCCTTCCTCCATTATGTCCTGACTCCTTCGCATTTCTACTCGGAGGTGTTCATAAATCTGCTGCATCGTCTTCTGTACTTGATCTGCATCAATTGTTCTGGAGTCTCCGGGTTCTCCAACTGCCACCTCAAAGGTCATCTGGGGGTCTACTCCCGTAACTGGAAAAATGCGGAACACCTTGTAGCTTCGGACGTTCCGTTGTTCGCTGCGAACTCCTCTAGCGGTAGCCACTGTACCCAATCGTCCTGTTGATGACTTGTAAAGATTCGAAGGTAGTGTTCCATACTCGCATTCATCATTTCTGTCTGTCCGTCGGTCTGAGGATGGAACGCTGTCGATAATCGTCGATCGATGCCCAACCTCTCACATAATCTCTTCCAGAACACAGCAGCAAATTGTGGTCATCTATCGGATGTAATCGTCTTTGGTAACCCATGTAACCTTACCACTTCCTTTAGGAACATCTCCGCCAACCCTCGGGCATCAACGGTCGTTCGGCAGGGCACAAAATGTCTCATTTTTGATAGTCGATCCACTACTACCCAGATGGCATCATACCCTTCGCATTCGGGTAATCCAGTTACGAAATCCATCGATATATCCTCCCATGGTTTCTCCGGAACTGGAAGCGGTCATAGCACTCCGAAACTAGCATGCCTACTGGTCCGGGACTTTCGACATTCCGCACAATTCCGTACCTATCGATCTACCTGTTTCCTCATCGTTTTCCAGTAATACTGTCGGCTCAGGAGGTCGAATGTTTTGCTCCTTCCTGGATGTCCTGCTAACCGAGTATCATGATTCTCTTTTATCAGTCGTAACTGTAATTCCGGATCTTTTGGAACGTACCTCTTCCCTCGATAGTACAGGTGTCCTTCCACTTCCGAACATTCTGCTACCGTGATTTCGCGCATCGAGGTACCCTGTCTTACTGCACTGAGTATTCTTCTCACAAGAGTATCTCGTTCCGAGGTTTCTTCTAATTGTTCTTGAACTGAACATTCCTTCCATAAATCATTCACGAGTATTCGTAACTGTTCCGGAAGATTTGCTGGTTTCAGTACCACCTCTTCCATTGTTTTTAATCTTTCATCCCCCCCCTCAGGTAGGTCTCCACGCCTTCTTGTCAGCGCATCCGCTTTTCCATTTGATTTCCCAGGTCGATAAACTATTTCGTAATCGAACCTCGATAAAAACTGGGCCCACCTAGCCTGACGTCTATTCAGGAGCTTTTTGGACATAAAATATTCGAGATTATTATGATCAGTTATCAATTGTAAGGTATGTTCTGCGCCTTCGCATTCCGGTCTCCATTCCTCAAGTGCCTTGATAATTGCCATTAATTCTTTATCGTAGATATCATAATTGCATTCTGCTGGTGAGTGTTTTATGGGGAACAATGCTACCGGATGTAATACTCCCTCATCGTCCCTTTGTGACAACACTCCCGCAGAGACATAGTGCGATGCATCAATCTCGATTATAACTTCCCTACTATCATCGAAATGTCGAAGGGTGGGTGCAGTTGTAAATTTTAGTACCATTTCTTCAAAAGCTCTCTGCTGGTCCTCCAACCACTCAAAAGGAACATCTTTCTTTGTTAATCTCATGAGGGGTTCCGCAACATCCCAGTATCCCTTAATGAATCTTCGATAATAATTGCAAAAACCTAGGAATTGTTGAACTTCAAAAAGATCATTCAAGCGGCCATTTGCGGTCTTCTTCTCCCGTGACCAATTTTGGATGGTATCTACCTTATCTGTGTCCATAGAGACTCCCTGTGTTGATATGATAAGTCCCAAATATTTGACGGTTTCTTTATGAAATTCGCATTTCTCCGGTTTGAAGTAAAGTCCCGCTTTGAACAATCGTTCGATAATCCACTTAACATGTTCCTCATGTTCCTCGATCGAATTGCTATATATCAGGATGTCGTCTAGATATGCTGAAGCAAAACGATCCAGGGCTGCTCGAATGGTATCATTGATATAACCCTGGATGTCGGCTGCTACATTCGTAGTCCCAAACTGCATTACCAATCGTTCGAACAGTCCGTATCTGGTGCGGAAGGCTAACTTATGCTCGTCTCCCTCTTTCACCCGTACCAGATTATACGCCCCCCTCACATCCAGTTTAGTGTAAACCCGTACTCCTGCTAATAGGTTTAAAGTTTCTTGGATGAGGGGTAAAGGATACCAATTCTTAACGGTTTTACTGTTTATATTGCGGTAATCAATTTAGAACCGGAGTCAGCCATCAGGTTTCTTTGCAAATAAACATGGAGCCGCGTATGGTGAGGATGATTGTCGTATAAACCCTTTTGTCATGTTATCCTCAAGCCATTCTTTCATAACCACCAGCTCCTCTCTGGACATTTTTTAGAGGGGTCCCCAGGATGGCGTTTCGCCTTCGTTGAGTCGGACCTCATGATCAATACTGGGTCGATGCGGCGGTAGCTTATCTGCCAGCACCTGACTGAACAATGGGAGGAACTCATGATATTGTTTCGGAATAACTTCTTCCAGTGGTTTCTCTTTAAGGTCTTTTGCCTCGATGGCTTTATTAATATCGTATAAGGAGGCTTTAAAGATTGTGAGCTTCCCTCGTTTAACTGTTCGAAAAAACGAAGCCCCATTCAACATAACTATGTTGCCTCGGAAAGGTTTCGGTTTCCGAATATCCGCAGTCCAGAGCTTTTTTTCCTCATATACCGGCTCAGGTGGTTTCTCTGTAACCCCTTGAACTGTGACCGGAGTATCCTGGCAATGATTCACACAGTACTGAGAGCCGAATGTGACCGTATTTGAGGCGAACCTAACTGCAACATCATGTAATCTTAACCATGGAATTGCTAACACAATAGGATAATGTCCCAATTTCGTGACAAACATCGGGATCCTTTCCTTATGATCCTGTATATTCATACCTACTTCCGCTCGGTGGGTCATTTCCCCTGAATTGATGGTTTGGCCATCGATAACTTCAATCTGTCGTTTTTCCTTGAGTTCTCTTAGTGGAACCTTATGGTGCGAGCAAAATCTTGATCCATAAATGCAATTCCCGTTGCCGCGAAATCTATCAATGCATGCCTTTGTATTACTTGGTCACGGATGGTCAGAGAATAGGTTATAACCAAATGTTTTCCTTCCACTGATCCCTCTAATACCTCCACCTTGCTAATTGAAAACTGCGAAATTCCAAAACATTGTAAAGCATTTAAATCAAGACTTTTCTTGTCAATTAGGGAGTCACCTTTCCCTAATTGACCTGCTCTTTTCCCTTTTCCCTTGAATCCTCCTTTCCTTCGGCTTCCTTTATTTCTGCCCCTGCCGCATTAAACGGTCGGGCCTTTTTCCTCACCGCACAATCCACTGCTCTGTGGTTGAACCCCCCACAGTATAAACATCTCCCGTCCGCGAATCTTTCGGCCTTTCCTCATCCGATATCCGTCTTCTGCCCGCACTCAGATCCATGGGCGCTGGTCCGGTAAATCCAGCTACAGTTCCTGCTTGTGCTGCCTCTGGTGCCCTTGGGGGCTCTGGTGCTCTTGATGCGCTTGGGGATCCTGTTGAGGTAGTCCATTTGTGTTGCGCTGCTTTCTCCGCCTTCCTTTGTCGAATTTGGTTGTCCCGTTTCTGGCCCAGTGTTACAAACGCAGGAAGCTCCTCCGGCATATCAGTGTGTATAGAGGAGTGCTTCATCTCTTCGGACAATCCCGACTTCAAGGCATTTCGAAGAGCCGACGGATTCCAATCCAGATTGGCAGCTATGACTTGAAACTCAGTATAATACTGAGAGAACTCTCGGTTCTTTTGTTGAATCTCTCGCATGATCCGTTCCGCGGTGGCTACTCGGTCTGGGTCTCCAAAAGCTGCTTCCAGGAGTTGTATAAACGCTGTCAGGTCGCCCAGATCTATTTCCCTGTTCTCCCGGACGTGTGGCAGGATTTGGCGCAAGGCAAGGCCGCTCAAGCGGTTGAATGCGTACCTCATCTTCGACTGTTCGTCGGGAAAGCTGTTGGGTTTGTGTCAGATTATCATCCGGAGTTGTGCGATCCAGCCTCTCAGATGAGTTCGATCCGATCCTGAAAAGTCTGGGGAGTCCGGAAATTTCTGTCCTCTGTCCTCCTGTCCTTGGGCGGGTGTTGGGGCTGCCCGTACGGCTAAGGATAGCGCATTGGCTAACTGCGTCCTCAAACTCACGGCATCTGCGTTGGCCTCCCTCGCATCCCGTGTCATATGGTCCAGCTCTGGTCGCATGTCGTCATCTGTTCCCTCAACTCGAGGGGTCCGTCGGGCTACCTCCAGTTCGTTCCGGAGGGTTGCCAACTGTGTCTCGTAGTCGGTATGTTCGCACGTGGGTGGGGCGGGCTGGACTCGTGCCTGGAGGATGGTTGTCTGATTCCGCAGGTCTGCTATCTCTGCGGGGTGATTGCACACATGTTGTATCTCTCGTACGGGTTGTGAGTACTGTGTCACACTGCTCAGGATCTGCTGTGTCACCATCAGCAGTTCGATGTTTTCTGTTTCTGTGGATTCTCCGAGGTTTGTTTCGAGAATCCGATTGATGGTCCCTTGGTCTTGTACTGACACCAGGGCCGCTCGGGGTTCCTGTGATTCGGACATTGCAACGGATAAAGCACATCCACCAGTGCCAATTGATCTGGCCGAGCTCGGAGGGGGTAGGTGTCGGTGGTTCGACGACAATCAGGTGGACCTCAGGGGCCTTGGCTGTTGCTGCTGCTGCTGGAGCGTGGCCCTTGATTTCGTGGGTTCCGCGACAGTCGTGTCCTTCACACCGACAAGGGGTATCGATGTCACAGTTAAACCAGGAATGGGCTCTCCAATACCTAGTGCTGCTGTTTCCAAATACGGGGTCGTCTAGCGATAGGCCTCCTCCGTATGCGACGGCTTCCAGCCAATAAAGATTCGAAGAGTACGGGGTATCTGATTGTTCCCAAAAATAAGCGGGGAGGCAGATGTCGTCTACATCAATGATCAATAGTCCTTCGATACTTTCGAAGGCGTTCAAGGGTTCAGGTTCGGACAAAGTTCAAGGTGTTCCGGAGAGGTCAAACCAATTCGTTCGAGAAGTACAGGTACTGTCGTACTTTTGCTTTCGAATATGGTGATCAGTGAAGGTAATTGCGGATATCAAATGCGGTACGCTGTCCGCAGATGTCGACGCTATCATCGCAAATATGAATCCAAAAGCGTTCGGGTCCCAAATATACCCAACAAGAGGGGGAGCAAGGTTCGTGACAGTACCTACAACCGTTTGAGGGATGCAGGGACATCCAAGTGGCGTACGTCGTAGCTGCAGTAACCGCAGATTGAAATATGGCTGTCAGTTTCTTCGAAGAAGTACCAACACAAATCAAGGCAGGGGGTCAGGCAATGTTGACAGAACATCCGGTATCAGGTGCGTTTATTGAAGACTCGTTCTAATGTAACGGGCGGGGTCGGGCGCAGTTGATATGGATGTTGCAAGACTAAACTCAAAGTGCGTATCGAGAGACAGGAACGAGGACAAAGATCGAGAATGTTTTCAAAGTCGTACTATTGCTTGCTATACAAGAGAACGAGTAAAGAGAGAAGAAAAGGAAATCCTCCAACACCAAACAGCCTCTCTGTGTATACAGTTAGTTCGCTACCCTCGAATCATTCCCCATGTTTCGATATACCAACCGAATAATGCTCTCATGATCTTACACACCTGAAAACTCTTCTTACCAGTACAATTGCGCCACAACATCCGACGTCGCAACACTTCCTCCTACGTCCTCATCCCATCCTTATCATCCTACATTATTCCCACACCATCACCGATTGTCTCTGTTCCTCTAGAACCTTCGTCCCTGCTTTCCTTTAAGGAGTGACCTTCTTTCCCCTGGTTCCTGCACACCTCCTCGCGTACCTTAACGAATGTAACCTATCACATCTCGATTCCTTCGAGCCGTAACAGAAACAACCATAGTTTCCATCAGAAACACATGGGTGTTCTGGTCGGCTCTGTTACGTGGGTGCATTCCCTAAAGAAACTAGTCATTGTATTCCCGAATACTCAGACACGTATTAGGTCCACTGCGGTAGATCCTATTTTCTCCTATCTGAGTCTTCAGAAGAACCATTGGTTGAAGATTCCTTACCAGACATGTTGCTACCGGTGACTGACTTCGGTTTTACTTTTTTAGGGAAGACTGTAGTGCCTTTGTCCAACTTGATAAGCCTCCTGCAATCTGTAACTTCATGAGCTCCCATTTTATCTGAAGGCCAAGCACAACGCTATCACTCTCCCGCCATTGTCCGTCATTGACCTTCTGTCTGGTGAATCCCTGCCGTTCTATTTGGAATCTTTTTGTGAATTGACTTCTTGTATTGTGAAGATTTCTTAATTGACCCAAGGGAATTGATGCAACCAGAACGGCTTCGACCAGTAGCCTTCAAGATTGCAATATCTCGCAGTGGTCGTGATTCTCTTAAGTATTCTTCACACTCCTTCAATATCGTATCTTATCTTTCCAAACCTGGGCTCTGCAATTCTTCCTGCATATCGTTGATGATGGAAGAGGTTACGTATTCTTCAGAAATGTCCCCAGGCCATACCGATGCTGCTCTTCCTTCCTTGACTGGTAATTCGAATGTGATTGTAATATTATCGATATGTATTTTCACGTCGTGCTCGAGACCGATAAGCTGCGCTATCCACCAGACGCTCTGAGCATCAAAAACTTGCTTTGGTCTTCTAGCATAGGAGATAACTTTCTCCACGGCGTAGACAATGACGTCGCTATCGTTCTGGAAAGTAATTGACATTCGTACGACGACGCTTCACATGTTGCGAGGCTGCCGCTACAGATAGCTAATAGATTCTTGATATAACAATAATAATAAGGATCATAAAAACGCAATAATAAATAGGGATATTCTTCCGCTGGTAGGTATTGTTTTTGGTTTCGCTGCTAGAGCTTGTTCTTCTCATTATCGCAAACAATGTGATCTCTTTATAGTCCCCAAAGCTAGTACCAGCTTTGCATCCCCTGTGATGTTCCCCCATTGAGACTAAGATGAAATTCCCTCAATGATAGCCACATATCTCCGCATCTTACCTATTATATTGCATGTCAGATGTACACTGGCCACGGTCTCCATTGGTCATTGTGTCCATATAATAAAGTGTTTAAAGCGCTATCCTCCTGATAAGAATCAGAACACTCACTGTCATGATATCATATTGCTCATATGTCAGACCAAAACTTTAACTTCGACTTATCAAATATCGTTTCATATCTTTCAGTAGTTGGAACGCACACCGCCCAGGTGCCACGCCAGTTGCGTTATTAGGTTTTAATAACTCATAGTCTTAAGTAGGTTGAAATAACCTCCAGCTATACCAAGGTAGAACTTATGCGTGTAATGTCAAATAGATTATCATTGCAATCCAAACTAATTAAGTCAATGACAGTGTTCGCTTTTGGCTCATTTGCCAACGCCCTATTCTCTCAGTCCTTTGTGCTAAGGTTATCCAATCAACCAGGATGTGCCCCATGTACAGACCTAGTCTGCGTTATAGCAGAGAGCCCACTAAATTGCACGACTGCCTCCCCCAAAGTATCCATGAATGAATCTGGCGTAGAACAACATGGTCAGCTGGAATTCCTTTTGATCTGGCATGTTGTTCCATCATGAAATCAGCTGCCACAGCAATATGCAGTCATTGAATCTGCCAAGCCACGTGCTTGCTCAATCGTGACATGATTAGTAAAACCCGCACAAAAAGGTTCCACCGCATGGTGATAACCATTAGGATTGACTGAACCATTACACTGCTTGGAGGGAACCCCTTACATTACCCCCATGTCTAAGATTGGTGTCCACCACGATTGCTCCGTCTTAAAAAGTCAACTTAAAATTTTTCTGTCTTTCTGTTCTTCTACCAAGACAAAAAAGTGTCTTATTGCTTTTCATCCATTCATACTTGTATAATGTTTATCGTCCGTCGACATAACAAGTAAAACATTTTGTTGTCTGTCGACACTTGTATGACCATTTATTTTCAGTCGACACAAAAGAAATTGAATCCTGTCCACAGAACAACAATTCTATAACCGTTCTATGTTTCCTCTTTCTGGTCCATCTCTCAGACTTCGAGACCTGTAAGGTTAAACAACCTGATGCCTTCTACCGTCATTGCGGACTTTCTCACAACATGCATTCATTCGTCCAAGACGTATACACACATTGTTGCAATTATCTCAATTACGCCTTTGATGTCATCGCAGATACATATAGGTTTCCCGCAAATTATTCCATAATTGTTAAGTACAGTAAAAGTTGTAAGTCTTATACTGGTATTAATACCACACAAGTGTGATCGAATAATTTGTATCGTAATTCCTGTATTTCAAATGGTATATATTGCCGCTTGTCTCCATACTTCAGTATTTCCTTTTACACCCAGTGTAACAGCATGAAAGCTAAAGACTGTCGATGCAAATGTACTCCGGCTGATGCATATAGTCAATTAGTTCCTTATTCCAAAGGTTTATTTGAATACCACAATCTTGCATGGATTTTGTCTTAACTTAACAATTCAGAAGTGTGGTCCGTTTACTCCCAATATTGTAAACAAGCGCAGTGCATGGACATGTAAAGTTCAAGGACTGTCGACTCACTTAACATCAATGGATACATACAAACTGTACTTCACTTTCTTGCTTTCGAAAATATCTCAAAACATTCCAAGAATGGTTCCCTACTATTGACCGCCTTCACCATGACAGTATCACCCGCTTGAGAGTCAGGCAGGACAGCATCGAACACGCCAAAAAACATTAAGTTATGTTTCCTAAGTTTCAACCCATAATGGGACATTATGTTGTATGAAATAATGATATCTTAATTCTCCGTATGCAAGAGTATCTGGTAATTACATAGTATATTACCGTCTCTATTTATTTGGTATGATCTGCTTATGACTGTAACTTTATTCCATATCATAACTGGATGTAGTTAACGCTAATATATGGCACTAGTATTATAGTTTGAAGTAAACCTAATTATAACTGTAATTGCCTTCCACAGATGATATGGTAATACTTATTTTGATAAGGTATACATAAGCATGAGAAGACCTGAAGATGTCGTACACATCTGCATGTCTTTTTGAGAGTATTCGAATATCGATGAGAATACCTGAAGCTGACATACAGATCTCCGTTTCTCTTTGCCGAAGGTTATTCGAAGGTCGATGAGAATACCTGATGATGTTATACAAATCTTCCTTTCTCTTTGTTGATGGTTATTCAAATGTCGAAGAGATTACCAGAAGATGTCATCCACATCTTCGTTTCTCTGTGTTGAAGGTTATTCGAATGTTGATGAGAATACCTGAAGATGTCTTTCACATCTTCGTTTCTCTTTGTTGAAGGTTATTCGAATGTCGATGACATTACCTGAAGATGACATAAAGATGTTTGTTTCTCTTTGTTAAAGGTTATTCGAATGTTGATGAGAATACCTGAAGATGTGATAAACATCTTCGTTTCTCTTTGCCGAACGTTATTCGAATCTAGACGAGAATACCTAAAGATGTGATACACATCTTCGTTTCTCTTGTCGAAGGTTATTCGAATGTTGATGGGAATACCTGAAGATGTCATACACATCTTGGTTCTTCTTGGCGAAGGTTATTCGAATGTCGATGGAAATACCTCAAGATGTCATATACATCTTCGTTTCTCTTGTCGAAGGTTATTCAAATATCGATGAGACTACCTGAAGATGTCATACACATCTTCATTTCTCTTGTCGATGGTTATTTGAATGTCGATGAGAATACCTGAAGATGTCATACACCTCTTCATTTCTCTTGTCGAAGGTTATTCGAATGTTGATGGGATACCTGAAGATGACATACAGATCTTCGTTTCCTTTGTCAAAGGTTATTCAAATGTTGATGAGAATACCGGAAGATGTCATACACATCTTGGTTTCTCTTTGTCGAAGGTTATTCCAATGTTGATGAGAATTCCTGAAGATGTCATACAAATCTTGGTTTCTCTTTGTCGAAGGTTATTCGAATGTCGATGAGAATACCTGAAGATGTCATACACATCTTCGTTTCTCTTTGTCGAAAGTTATTTGAATGTTGATGAGAATGGGTATTCCAAATTGTTATCCTCTATTGCACTTAAGACATTAATGTTGAAATTATTAAGTTGATCCGAGAATCCAAATATCATTTGAAAGAATGTCATTAACACTAGCTTCACACAACTGTGGAACACAGCCAGGTAGTTCTGGTTAACCCGAATCCTGACCTTTCCGTTAAGAAATGTCCATCAGGTCCAATGACATTGCAATCTCAATCTCAACATTAATTATATCGTAACATAAAACCTATTATTTTAACAGGTTTTTACACCCTTTTTTTGATGACAATTCTCCGGATGTCATTAAATTGATGAGAATAACATCCTCCTTTTTGTCGCAAGGTGATTCAAATTTTAAAAGAATAGCCGAGAACATCATACATGTCCTCATTTCTTCCAGTCGTAAGGTGATTTGAATTCAAAGAATACTTCAAAACATCATTCATGTCCTGGTTTCTTCATGCCGTAAGTTGATTCGAATTAACAGAATACCTGAGAACATCATTCATGTCCTCGTTTCTTCATGTCGTACGGTGATTCGAATTAAAAGCATACCTGAGAACATTAAAGATGTCCTCATTTCTTCATGTCGTAAGGATAATTCGCATAGCCGACGTTACACGATCATTAAGGTAATAACAAATATTAACAAAATAATATTGAAGATATTAATTACAATAGTGATAAATTATCGTAATATCAACGAAGTAATATCGAAGATATAATTACCGAAGTAATAGATGAAGGTAATATCAAAGAAGTAATATCGAAGATATAATAACCGAAGTAATATTTGAAGGTAATATCAGCGAAGGAATTTTGAAGATATAATTACCGAAGTAATATATGAAGTTAATATCAATGAAGTAATATTGAAGATATAATTACCGAAGTAATATATGAAGGTGATATTAATGACATAATATCGACGAAATATATCAAAAAATATTCTGCTGTACCTTCATGGAATTGGTGGTGTCGGCAATACAATGTTGTCGCACGATGGTCTCTAACCTGAACTGATGATCTTTCATAATTTTATAGAAGTGACATCCTAGATGTCTAAGTAATTATTTCATAATCTGGATTAGATTCACACTGGTTACTGAGTAGGCTCGATGGAATCCCTAAATTCATCATCGGACTAATCGAACCATTCCCTGGACTCGGTTCGCTTTGAGTGTCTTGTCCGACGATAGGATAACCATTCGTCATCCGGTTCCAATTCGTTGTATTCTTTTGCTATTTCCTCAGAATACTCCTTCGTATCTTCTTTCTACTGTTGTTGTTTTTCTTCTCGAATCTCTCTTTCGAATATTTTTTGATATTATTATTTGGCTTCGTCACAGCCATTATCATGTCCTTCTAATAGCCATTGGTTATATCCGTCAGTATAACCGCTATTGTATCCATCATTATACATCTTCCAGTCACGAGGTGTATACTTTTCAATATTTGTGTACGCAACTTGGATAGATTCCTCAAAATGAGTAATCCACTCGTATCGTAACGATAAACAGTTTTCCTCGTAAAACCTGTAATATCACATAAGCATGGATTGCTCAATAAGCTTTCAAAATTGAATTATTATAATTGACATGGCGATACTGATTAATATATCGTGAAGTTGCTCCATCGGAGAACAATCATGATCTGCCACTGGCTCCATTTTGCGAATGATTCATTGTTGTCACAATAACACCACTCCGTCTTATCTTCCTCTTTGCAGTTGCACTGCCACTCGTTAGCCCACGAGTGATATTCTTTCCAGCGATCTTTGAACACGGGATGGTAAATCGTAAGTAACTCTCAGTTCTGTGCCGAGTGTCGATAGTATTCAACCCTAGGCCTAGGTGCCTCTGATTCAGGGTGGAACGTGATATTATCACAGTTGTTTTCTGGTCTCTCGCATAATATCGTATATATTGAGTCGAATATATTACAGGGTTCGTGTTCGAATTGATTAGGTGTCTATCCCCCCAGATCGATGATATTAATCATGTACGTAATTCCTTTCGCAGAACTGAATCCCTTTGTCCGGTTCCGGTATCTTTCCTGTTTTTCCCAGTATCAACCTGCTCCAAACTTTCCCTTATGATATCGATAATAACTCTTGTTTCTAGATATCCATATTTGGAGTATTGTTATAGCCATAATTATAGGCTGATTTGGCGAATGGTATTCGAAATTAATGTAGACTTGTTATCTTATTTCTTGGGGTAGTTGAAGCGTAAAGTGCCATTAAGTTCCTTTTAGTCCGTAAGAAGATAGCACCCTCTTCATAAAGCGCTACATATACTTTTAATTTCTCTCGATTCCTATGCCCTTACATGTATCGCGACACAAAACACACCGGTAGTCTGCAAAGATTCTATACACAATAAGCACAAATACGAATAATCGTATCAGAAGCGATTAGGTTAATAGCTACCAAATCTTATTGTGGTGTAATGCCGTACTGGCAGTACATACAATCAATTTTGCTGATAGATTATTATTGAGATAATATTTTGCCTCATTGATAGTGCAATCTCAATTGACACCTATCTTCACACTTCCGTTCTGTTCCTTAATAGTTCTGGCGTTCAGACAATATTGGCTATATTACGTCCTATGCGTAATGTCCCTCAAATATAAATAACTCAAGAGCAGTTGTTGTTATTTATTATACTGTTACGGGGGTATATTCCCTAAAGAAACTAGTCTTTGTATTCCCCAAAACTCAGACACGTATTAGATCCACTGCCATAGAGACTATGATCTCTATTCTGAATGTTCAGAAGAACCGTTGATTGAAGATTCCTGACCAGACTTGTCGCTACCGGTGACTGACTTCGGTTTTAGTTTTTTGGCGAAGTCTGCAGTGCGTGTGTCCAACTTGATAAGCATCCTGCAATCTTTAACTTGATGAGCTCGCTGTTTATCTGAAGGCCAAGCACAATGCAAACACTCTCCTGCCTTTTTGCGTCGTTGAAGTTCTGTCTGGTGGATCCCGTCCGTTCTGGTTGGATTCTTTTAATGAATTGACTTCTTATCTTGTGAAGATTTCTTAATTAACCCAAGGGAGTTTATGCAACCAGAACAGCTTTGACCAGTAGCCTTCAAGGTTGCAATATCTTGCCGTCGTCGTGATTCTCTTATGTATTCTTCACACTCCTTCAATATGGTATCTTGTCTTTCCAAAACTGGGCTAAGGAATTCTTCCTGCTTATTTTTGATTATGGAAGAGTTTACGTATTCTTCAGAAATGTCCCCAGGCGTTGCTGCTGCTTCTCCTCCTGCTTTGACTGGTAATTCGAATAGCATTCTAATGTTATCAATTTGTATTTTCAAGTTGTGCTTGAGACAGATATGCTGCGATATCCACCAGCTGCACAGAGCAACAAAAACTTGCTGAGATCTTCTACCATAGGAGATAACTTTCTTCAAGGCGTAGACAATGACGTCGCTATCGTTCTGGAAAGTAATAGACATTCATAAGACGACGCATATCACGGTGCGGGGCTGCCGCCACAGAAAGATAATAGATTCTTGATATGAATATAATAATAAGGATCATAAAAACGCAATAATAAATAAGGATATTCTTCCACTGGTAGGTATTGTTTTTCATTTCGCTGCTAGAGCTTGTTCTTCTCATTGTCGGAGATAATGTGATCTCTTTATTGTCCCCAAAGATAGTATGGGCTTAGCATCTCCTATGATGTTCCCCTATCGAGACTATGATTTAATTCCGTCAATGATTGCCACGTATCTCTGGGTCTTGCATAGTATATTGCGCGTCAGACGTACGCCGGCCACGAATTCCTTTGGTTTTCGTGTCCATCAAATAAAGTGTTTAAAGTGCTATGCTCCTGACAAGAATCAGACCACTCACTATCATGATATCATATCGCTCATATATCAGACCATAACTGAAACTTCGACTTATCGCATATCGTTTCATATCTTTTGGTAGTTGGAACGCACACCATCCAGGTGACACGTCCGTTGCATTATTAAGTTTTAATAACTCATAGTCTTAAGTAAGTTGGAATATCCTCCTGCTATGCCAACATAGAACTTATGTGCGTAATCTCAAATAGATTAACATTGCGATCCAAACTAATCAAGTCAATGACAGTGTTCGGTTTTGTCTTAATTGCCAATGCCTTATTCTCTTAGTCCTTAGTGCTTAGGTTATCCACTCAACCAGGACGTGCCCCGTCTAAAGACCTAGTCTGCGTTATACCGGAGAGTCCACTTACTTGCACAACTGCCTCCCTCAATGTATCCAAAAATGAATCTGGCTGAGACCAACATGCTCGGCAGGAATTTCTTTCGATCTGGCATGTTGTTGCCTCATAAAATCAGCTGCTGCAGCAATATGCTTTCAATGAATCCGTCAAGCAACCTGCTTGCTCAATCGAGCCGAGATTAGTAAAATCCCCGCTACAAGGTTCTACCGCCTGGTGATAACTGTTAGTTCTTACTGAACCATTACACAGCTAGGAGAGAACCCCTAACTGGCTCTGACAGCTGTGACGGAACATCGTACACTCGGACAGAGAAATACACGCTTTCCATCACCCAGGCGACAGGTCACATTGCTTACGAACATCCAGTCCTGGGCACCCAGAAGGTGGTGACGTTTACGCAATATCAGAATGACATGTGTATTACCCACTTTGCAGGGGCTTCAGGTATGTTGTAACAATGTACACAACGGCTGGTGATGTTTATGCCTTTCTCCGGCCACTGCCACAAGGTACCACTCCGCTATTGCTATATATCGGATGCTCCAGTTTCCTCAAATAATGTTAGCATTGAGATGTTGTCGCATATTGCAATATAGTCTTCGCTTCGGATACATCACTTGCCATTTCATTTGCTTCACCATTATCATATATAACAGATATGAAATACACTATCCAATTTTCACGCTCTGTAATACTATGCCATCAGACCTCCGCATTCTGCCTTGATCCATTGTCGGCTTGTTATGCTTCTTCCTTCTCATCGGCATCGTCACTGTCCGCACCCTCATACCTGCCGACGTTACTGGTTTCCAGGTCAAACCTACTCTGCCATCAGATCTCGCGAATATACATTGATCCATCATCAGCTCGTGATGCTGCGTCCTCATCATCCCCATCCGCATTGTCGCATTCATTGCCCTGTTACCCGTCCAAATCACCGGTTCCCTGGTCAAACATCTCGAGTTTAGTCAAGGTCCATTGTCACTGGCTGGCGGTGGGGATGACATTTTGCTCATCACATTGTTCACGTCGGCAATCAACATTTCCGTCGAGGCGGAATGGCTGCATACAAGTCTACACACTCAGTCAGAGGTGTTAGAGACACCCCATGGGCGGATTACCCCGCCCCTGGCTGCAATACCATGTGTTGCGTTGCATATCACCTTCCGAACGCCATTTGGCTATTTCTTCTCGCTCTGTCGGTATTCTATTTTAAACAAACACTCTGGCATTGTGGCCAACTGTGACCATACATTGGAATTGGTTCATTGGGTATACGCTTGCATCGGGATTGCAATGCATGGGGTGATGCTGCGAATATCTCTGTTCACGTTCCCTCTATATCAAGCTCGAGGAGCATTGGAAAAAGTAGAGATGCTATGTTACTACCCAGCTGTGAGGATCCACGCAATTGCGTTGATCCAGGAAATCTCGGCAAGAGTAAGTGAGATCCAAATTTGGGAAAGATAGAGTTTGTATTTTCGTCGTATGAGAAGATGAGATGAACATGAGATTGTCTCTATCTACCCCAAAGTCTCTTGAATCTATACTCCATGTGGCACATTCCACCACCTTTACCCCTGTATCTATGTACACCCATGGTCGCTCCTTAATGATATACTTGGGGGCCGTGATCGAGCAAGTTTGGAGATGCACTTGGAGGCCGTGATCCATCGAGTTTGTAGATGCGTTGAGAGACCATGATGCAGCGAGTTTTGTGATGGACTTGGAGGCCGAGATCGAGTAAACTCAGTGATACACTCTGAGGCTGTGACTAAGACGGTTTGGAGATGCACATGCAGGCTATGATTGAGACAGATTGAAGGAGTACTTGGAGGCGATTGACTTGGAGGGAGGCACGATGGCAGCTGAGACTCAATTTTTGGGTTAACATGTAATGGTCGGAATGTAGAGAGTTGAGTACAACATCCGCCGAGAGATGAGAAACTGGCTGTGAGCGGGAGACTGTCTATCTTGGTATGATGCTGTACTTGGTGTATGCTGTATTCGGTGTTAACTCATGATTCTGGATTGAAGAAATAGGGAGGGATGACTTAACTTTGTGTTCTTAGGTGATGGTAGATTTGAGCACAACAGAGGGAGAGATCAGAGGAGATGGGGGAAATCATTATTTGAAACGGGGACTTAGAGAATTTCGTGTGTGAGTCAATTGACCATCCCTGATACGGCAGGTATGAGCCCATATCTGGCGGGTAATACCACCATTACGAGGTCTTCTTAACCCAATCAGGTCAGTCGTACTGCAGATTTCTCATAGCCGCTCTTATCCTCCATATCGTTCTCATCTTTATCCCTCATCTGTTTCTTTCTCGTCCACAACTCTACCTTTATCACAAACACACAAAGTTACGTCATCCCTCTCTATCTCTCCATGCCATCATCATGAATTAACACTGAGTGCAGAATAAACTGAGTGCAGCATACACCGAGTACAGCATACACCCAGTACAGCATACACCAAGTACAGCATACACCTAAGATTGTCTGTCGTCCCTTCATTGTCCCGATTTGGAGTTGACCACTGAAAGTAGCTTCAGCTTCTGATGCACCGCCCTACCAATCGACCGCCACCAGCCAGTTATCAATAAGAGCTTCAACGGTAAAGTCACCTTGTCACATTCCCACGGTTTTAAGTTAATTAACCGATGAATAGAGTCCCAACACCTGTTGTACCTCCCATCGACTGCCTCCAGATCGACCACCTCCAAATACACCTCCAATCTCACTTGATCGTAGCCTGATACAAGTGCATCATCAACCTTGCTCGATCACGGCGTCACAGTGAATCTCTGAGTTCACTTGACCTTGGCCTACAGGTGCATCTCCAAACTCAGTCGATCACGGCCTCCCAGTGCATTTCTGATTTAACTCTATCCCCATCTCTAATTGCACCTCAAAATTCGATTTCTCAAGGCCTCGGAGTGTATCTCGGAGCTCACTCGATCGTCATTTTCAGGCTCACCTCGAATTGCTCTCAAGCACCACCTTCAACCAGTCGAGATATACCGTGTGTAAAAGGGTAGCTATATCGATACATAGATGTGAATACAACTGAATACATGAGTTTTAAAAATGGTTGAATGATTAGTAGTAGCTATGATATCCAGGCACACCAGCAGCGTTCCCGAAACAGATGATTTTCCCAGACAGCTGTACTGTGATACATGGTGTTCTGAGACATGACACCGGAGCTCCCTGGTGCCCCCAGGCTTGTCGTCGGCACTCCGAGTTACTCTGAATGCCGGCAGGAATGCCCTCGAAGAGTCTGATACTCTCCTGAAATTGACGCTTCTAAGTTTACACACCATATCCTCTCGGACACTCCTGGAGGCTTCTAGTGACTAAAATACATTTTGCTGATGCTATGCAACTTAACTCGTGGACTAGGCGAGGGAAAGCCTGTAATTCTCCGTCAGAGGGTACGAGGTTGGGTCAGAGCTTACAGAGCCGTCCAGAACCCACCAGCGTTTCTGACGGAAACAAGAGTTGTTCCAAATTCATCTTCATATTCGTAATCCCCGCTGCCGTTTGGTATATCGATATGCAGTGTGTCATCCGTGCAATTGTTGTGCATCGGGATGTATGGGTCAGCTCTTCTGATCTCATGTCCCTCAAGAGCTAGTGCAGAGGTCAAATAGTCATGAAGAATTGCTTTGACAACATGCGCAGCTTCCACCCTAATTACCATGGGAGGGGTTGGGTTCTCCGCCTGTTGGATCTGAAGCTTGACTGTAGGAAGAGTATATGTATAGACCCTCTGTTGGTAGCTCTCCGGTAGTGTGGGTCAAGTATTCATCAAGAATGTATACGTGTCTGCAACGCCAGGCGAGGTTAACAACTAGTGTCCCGTTGCAGCGCAGCAGGATACTCTCTTACCAGTGACATTCTTCTAGTTGAAGGAGTTTGAGCGATCAGGTATGTCCGCATTTAGCTTTGACTTAGAAGCTTTCGGATGAAAACCTTGGTTCTTTTGCGACGCCAGGAGTGTATCTCGCAATATGCTGCCGCAAAAAATAATCAGTAGTGATGGTATATGACCGTCCATGTGGTCAATCATGGAAATATGAACTCCATCAGCATACTGACCTCAGCAATTTGCCCTATAATATAACTTGATGTAGATACAGCGTGGGATCTTTTCCGCCAGGAAGTACACTGGATGCTAGCCATTTATTAGCAACATGCAACTCTCTTTGCGTCGGATTTGGACCGCGTACACCACCGTCCACACGGTCAGCTACAGTAAAAAGGTTCCTATTATCTGCCAGACAGGCATCAATGAAGTCCAAATGCTCAGCAGCGGATTCAAAGTGGTGCAGATCATAAAGCTCTGCTCTGTTGTCCCTTGATGATTGAATAATATTGGATTAAACCTTATCGACTTGTTCTCGAACCTGGTAGCTGTTTGAGATTATAATATCCAATGTGGGCCGTTGCTGCAGCATACCTCTGTCATGATCTCCTTTGTGGGTGGTTCAAATCGTATGCACCAAATGTACTTTTGCTGCATCGCAGTGTTCCAGTATGTCTCAATTCTCTGCGAATGTGGAGTTTCAGCTGATGTTTTCGCAACGCGTCCCGTTGGATAACTTACCATCTCCATGTGGCGTGCACTCTTAACTGGCAGTCTGTTCCATATATAAAGCTGCAGGAGGCTGCCTGTGGTGAATACAAGACGCGTCATGTCTTAGTGACCAAATTGATGGATGCTGTGACTGCCAGAGAACATTGATTGAGGTGTAGACACTGCCTGCAGTTGCAATTGCCACTGCTTCTGCCTCTGATCCTGGTCTGTAGCCTATGTGCACAGTGGAATTGAAATGGTCCTGCGGGCTTCTTCATAAGGGATTGGGATAGGCAGGTAATCAAGACAGCTGAGAGTAGTGGGAGTGCAACGAATGCCAGATGTGGGGCTGGATACAACGCAATGTGTTGAGTCTGTCAGTAAGGTACCTCCGGGCATCAGGAAAGAAATGTTCTGTTCGGGCAGAATGGCTCGGTTGGAGTTCACACACTCTGTCAAAGCCGTCAGAGACACCGCAGTGTCAGATTACTCCACGCCCAGCGTCAATTCACAACTTCGCGTTGTATATCCCACTCCGATCACTGTGTCACCGTTTCTTCACGTTCTGTCTGTCTCCTATCTTAAACAATTACTCTGTCGTTGTGGCCAACAGTGACCATACGTCGGAATGGGTTCATTTGGTATGTGCTTGCACTGGGATACCAATGCAATTGGTGACGTTGCGCAAATCACTCCTCGCCTTCCTTCTACCTGTGCCCAAAATGCAATTCTCTCTTTACTAATTATAAACATCATCCCAAGTGGCCAGATCTATATGGCTATTGCCAATGCACCCATCATTCTGTCTGTCTCCTGTTTTACTACTAGTAGATATCTCTGGAATTACGTGTGTGCAGCCGACAATGTTTCCCATGCTGAAAACTCGCAAAGCAATGACTGCCGGTGTGATTCTCACTTGTACAAATTTTGTCACCAGATCCAAGTTACCAGAGTTTTCAGGGATTGTGGTGAGCGCCAGGCCTAACCAATACAAAACGAAAACTCCATCCTCATTCAGGACTATGATTTTGAATCGTCATTGTAGTTGCCATGGGTGACTCCCATTCAGCGCGCCATAACATATTCCCTGGAATTGCTTTACCCACACCCAGGCATTCCGTTGATCCCCTCTGGGCCAGCAGTGACTTCCTGTTAATCGACACATCTGAGAAATTTGTTCACTATCTATACTCTCAACTTGAATCTGAATACGACAAACAATAAAAAGCTCCATTGCGTGATGTTGTTCTTCCGATATATACATCTTGTTATGACTCAGATGCTTGATAAACTTCCACATGCTGCTGGACATTGCCACACGGTGCTTTGCGTCTTTCATTTTGTTGAGTACTGCTCTGATGACTTTGTTCATAGTGTCAGGATACATTCCATCATTGCGGTTTTGGGGTCCCATTATTTCGGGCTTCGCATATCAGTCGGAGCTCCTGGGGGCACCCAGATCAGCACCGGAAGGGAGGACTTTGCACGCGGAAGCGCATTTCTCACAATGCTGAGCGAGGCCTTGGAGAAGGAGCTCACAGATTTCGAAGCAGTGAATGCGACGCGGAAAGGTGATCACATGTGGCAGGGAGTTGAAATTGTGATTGGAGGCATTCCAACCGTCCTCGAGGTTCGTTTTATGTGCTTGTTCATGTCTTTTGGCAGAATAATGTTTGAAGACTCTGTATCACAGAATCTGTTCGACCAAATGACACATCAAGTGGATGGTCAGAAAGTTGAAGTTGGCATCTAACTGCTTGGAAACACCTATTTTGAGGCTGAGATAATCCCGCCAGGCGTTCATTTCATGCTTTGTCTTGGTCAGACTCCAAATTTCCGCATTTGTTTCCTTGTCAAGCTTTCGCTTGTTCACAAGTTCAATTTTCAGGGAATTGAGTTTTTCCTTAGCGTTTGTGGAGCCTCGCCCGAGTAAGAAAACATCTTTGAAGGCGTGAAAATGACAAAAGGTGTCCTCCACGAAACTCAATGTTGCATCATTGTGAGATTTATATCGAGCAGCCATATCGATTTCCAACTATACCTGTGAGCATTCGTTTCTGTGACTGAACATGGGACTGTCAGCTGGGCTTCTGCCTCGTAGAGACTGCGATTCAACTCCAAGCAGGTACCGGCTCATTTGCTTTATCTCCTTCCCATTCCATTGAGAAACTTCTTCATATTACTTATTTTTTGGTGTGATGTCGTGATAAGCAGGCACAGCAATCCTGATTGCATTGTACTTGTCGATCCGTTTGTAAGTCTTTATAAACTGAAAAATCCATTTCTGAATGTGGTTAACCATGCCGATGTGCATTATCTGGAGAAGTTTGGGCTTCGGGAGGTCGCTCACAATTCAGGCAATATGTCAAAACACACTGCAACCTTGGTGAACATAGCGCGACAAGAGTTTGGGACTGGCTGCCTTTGTGTTGGCATCGCTGAGCGTTCGATATAGGTTGTGATCCCGCTGGGGGTGTTGCTTGTCAGGAGGCAGATATTCAACAAGTCCTTTGTTGGGACAGTGGCACCAAAAACAGACATGCCGCTCAAGATGATGTAGATCGCTATCCTGATTGCAATCAGCAAGGAATGCTGCAAACACTGGTTTACAATGCCTTAATTTGCCATCTGCACAAAGAACGATGTAATATCCGCTGTTGGCGCCGGGATTTTGATTAAAGATGAGTGGCTGGAGATCCTGCCAGAGTACCTTGTTCAGCACCTGGTGCTTTGTTTGCCGCCGCTCATCCAGCCGCTACGGATGGAAATTGCTGTTCTTGATTGGAATGAGCAGGAGAGCGACCATTAAGAGGCTGTGCATTGAGGGTATCTGGCGGATCTTCGAAGATACAATGCCAATTGTGGTATTTAAAAGCCACTTTTTCTTGTTGACAGCAGAATTCGAGAGGTGTGTTCCATCGGATGTGAAGATCAAGGGCACTAGTGTATTCCCCACTCTGAGCGTTGACTAAATGTTAATTAGCACGTTATCATTCTGGAGTACCTCTTCTTACCTGTGCCTCCCATTACTAGTCCAGACTGTGCATTTCTGTATAGAGTCATTTCAGTGGCGTATCACTGTTAAAGAAACTGTGAGGGGCATAAATATGATGCCCGGCCTAGGATGGCTGCTGCATCAACCATCCCATGCATTTCATGATTTCTCAACTCAAGTATTTGATCGGAAGGTGGTGATTGTCATTCCATCTCATATCGTCGAGAGTGTGTAGTTCCCACGCCCCAAGAGCCTGAATATCTGGCATGCTGGGCAAAAGCTTTTGGCCGCTATCTACATTTTTGATGCCTGGGAAAAGTTGAGCGGTGTTTTCTTCCTTCAGTATGTTGTCACAGTATGTTTTCATGACTTTCTTCCTGATCCCACACTGGATATATTTGTACTCTTCATGCGTCACAAAAAGGTAATAGAGAGTGTATAGTAGGTTCGTCTCAAGGCAACCCTGAGCGTCGGGTTCCCGTTGCTCCGCAACGAAATCAATAGCCAGATCACCAGGTGCGGGGTATATATCCGTCTGCAGCAGACGACATTGTGGTGGCAGAGACTCCGAGTCTGCAATGTTTTCAACCTGTTTGAGATAGGGAACAGTATCCAAGTCTTCAACTGAATCTTTTTTAGCATTAAATTCACGACACTGAACCGGTTCAATGTGTCCGGGGACCCTGTAAATAGTCAGTCTTCTGGCACCCAACTTGAGGGTGTTCAGGATGGTGTATTGGAATATATTCATCTTGCCAGCTGTCTGAAGTGAACTTCGTTCAGGATCAAAACTTGGGGCAACGGAAAGGGGTCTTCTCTGGCATTGTCGACGACGTGCCAGGAGTGGTGTATACACAGTAGAAATGAACGAAAGTCTGTGCTGGGCCTGAGCAGCCTGGTTTGTACGCTCACGATACTTTCAGCTAACTTATTGAGCCTCAACACCATCACCTAGAGGGTCCTGATATGCCAGGAGTTGTAAAAATTCTGCCTGCGTGATGTCCCATAACTCTATCAATAAAATAAAACCAATTCAAAACCAATAAATGAAATAAACCCTGAGCAATCTAAAAGCCTCGCGACGCGTGTAAAACTGAATGCCTGAGATATCTAGATTTGAACAAAGGAATTGAACAAGACAAGAACCCAACCCAAATGGGAGCACAATAGCTATTGCCATCTCCGCAAGGCAAGGACTCGTTCATATCTCACCTAGGAAGCCGTACAGGTACGCCTCAGTGAATGGGGCATCGGGGAGTGAAATATCAAGGCAACTGTAGCCACCTCCCGATGCACCCAGTAGCGGCTGATCCACATTCACATGCGACGTATTCCCAGCTACCTCAGATTCTCGCAGATTTGGCACCGCCTGGTGAGGTCTTTGTGGCATTACATGACCCATATGCCGCCACCCACTGTGAGGATGAGTCTCCAGAGTGCGTGGCGGTGGGGGAGGCTCTGAATGTTGTGGCCATCGGGCAGGTGCTGGAGGTTGTGGCCCTGGGGTATACTAACTCATCTGCTGGCATCATTCAGGTTGTATGATTGGCTCATCGTCTACCCCTGTATCTACGTTGTCAGCCGTTGTATTTTCCATCTCTCCCTGGCCAATTGTCTGAAGTTCTTTGCCATCATCCTCATCCTTATTCTCCTCCTCATCCTTATCCTCCTCCTCATCCTCATCCTCCTCCTGTTGATGTTCCACCTCTTCATCTTCCTCCTCGTCATCATCACTGTCCCTTTTCATATCGACATCGTCGGCTCATTACATGCCATCCGGTACGTCCACATCATCCTCTCTGAGTATATCTTTATCAGGATCAGTTGCTGAGTCATATTGGCTGTCCGACTCGGTAGAGTCAGTATAATCATCGGAGGACATTGACACGGCGGGCTATTCTTATGGCTTTAAGAATTCCCCCTCTAGTTAGCCCTCCATGTCCGAGTCTGCCTGATGCATTTCCTTCTGCATCTGCATCCAACGGCATGAGATATAACATCTCCCCTTGGGGTTTGTTTAACAATACCTTTCACTTTACCGAGTCCCATCCCCTTCACTTCCTCCAATTCCTTCCCCTTCACTTTCACTTTCCCCTTGCTTTTCCCCTTCCCATCCTCTGTTCCCGTCTCGTTCCCTGTTGCGTTCTCACCGCCCTACGTGTCCTGCTCACCGTCGCTGTTGTCATTGTCATTGCCATCCCAACAATGGTTCCTTCCACCGCTCAGCGTTCCTTCCACCGCTCAGCGTTCGTTCCACCGCTCAGCGCTCCTTCAACCGCTCAGTGCTCCTTCCACCGCTCAGCACTCCTTCGACAGCTCAGTGCTTCTTCCACCGCTCAGTGCCCTAGGATCCTCCCATTTCTCACCATCATCATCCTCATCGATTATCTCATCCCAACTCAGTGCTATAATGGCCAGGCAGTCGCATGGGTGGTACTGCCGGCAGCTTGGTGGCTTAATCGTTGCTCCGAAATGATCGCTACCGTAATATGAGAAATGCTCACCAGTGCGTTATAACTTCCCAGAGCTCGTTGTCTGTGCATTGGATGGATCAACATGATCCACAAACGTCTGGGGGTTGACCCACCTTCAAATGTTCATTTTGTCCCAGGTTTTGTCAAACATTCGCCCCATATCTGAGTGGAAGGCTGCCCACCACTCCCAAAAAGAGGAAATCCTGCTCCTGTGGAGCAACCATATTAGCTGGAATTGTGACAAGTGGCGAGTCGGGACTGGATCAAAGAAGATTATTTAATAAATCACGTCCTATGCCCTCTCGTCCGTGACGCGGCAAGGAGTGTATATCGATATGAGTCCACAGATGCGTTCCAAGATGAAGCCCTTCATACAGTCCTGATTCAACAACAGGAGTCGATATAAAACCAATGTCGGCATTTTACGCCCTAGCAGTTGCCTTCCCCTTTTCTTTGCAGCAGCCCTCTGGTGCCATTGCTGTTAGTTGAAAATGAAACTACATCTGAGGCATTAGAATTATGATATAGTTGCAGGTAGCGGAAGAAAGCACAGAGGAAACTTACAATATTGTGTAGGTTATCGGATGTGTTTTGGAACGACAGTAGTTATATTGTGTAAGTCCTGTGATGACGAAAGAGTTTAGGATGCTGGTGCTCTGTTCAAGACAGGAGGAAAAGAGAATGGAGGTGTATGTGGGAAGAAGGGATATGTATACTCGAGTTCATGTGATTTGATTCATATCCTGCGGTTTTTTGGCTAATGAACACAAAATGGCCCACCCTGCATTGTTAGCAACCACCAGGCACTTCATGAATCATGAGCCTCGACACGAGATTTAGTACATATAGTGAGGAGAGTCTGCGATACAGGGTGTTACTGTGGCATCATATACCACTGATATCACTCAGACCTCGAACATCCCGGAGCTAACTGAGCATGTCTCAAGTTGTCCTAACTGTGCAACTATCTAACAGTGCTACCAATGCCTTGTGGTATAAAATGCACCTTGAATGATGTTATAGAATAGAGAATATGTCATTGTTCGCTTTGCGATACATTTAGCTTTACCAAAGGGGGATTTCCACTAGGAAGCTGAAGATATATACAATGGAAGTTTTGATGTATTGTGCCAAGAACAAGTGCAATACTATGATAACCACTCCAAGAAGGAATAAACATCCTTCACGAAGTACAAATCGGTGTTCATATGTTGCTGTACCATTCAATATTGATACTGAGTATAATCTGATTGCAGTTAACCCCAAAATTGGATGCTTTTCAAGGGATCTTGTCAGGGAGAGTTGTCACAGTTTAGAGTCAAGCGCAGCCTACACTGCCCCTCCCTTCTTTGTCGAAACTGTCAATAGTTGTTCAAATTAAAGTCTACCGTTCCTGCCGTTGGAGATTCATGCACAGGCAATTATTATTACATTCTTAATATTGAACATCTATATCGGACAATACCAACCCAAAACCCTCACCCTGACATGACTCCAGTCGTATGAAAGGTTCGAAGTCCTGCAAGTCCTGAAACTCACCAAAAACGTGAGCCTTCAGGGAATTCTCAACTTTAACCTGCTAAGAGACGCGTTTCTGTACTGTCTGGCAAGAGGGATTCCTCTCAATGAGGGAATCCTGTAACCTGTACAATGAAAGGTCAGAACTCCACCCATTCATCATCGCAGAACAATCCTGGTGTTGCAGATCTCACTCAACACGCGACTTCCACCCCGTCTGCTACACCACGACGGTCAATACATACACCAACCGCCACGCCGGGTACCAACAGTTGTCGCACACCAACGTCTGGAGGAATCTGAACTCGTGGGGTTTTATCCAGCCCCGCATATGGCATTGCTATCACTCTCACTCCTCTCAGCCGTCCTGAAAGCCTGCCTACCCCAATCTGTAATCGAGCAGTCAGTGCCAATATTACAAATTCACGCCAAATGTGAGCTACAAAGCACAATCAGAGACAGAGGCAGTGGCAATTGAAATAGCAGGTAGGGTATACACCTCAATCAATGGTCTCCGACATTCGCCACATCCATCGATCTGGTCACTTAGTCATGACACCTCTTGTGTTTCCAATGGGCAGACTCTTGGAGCACTACATATGGAACAGACGGCAGTTTATCAGTGCAAACAAGTTCAGGACAGTAAGTTATTCAACGTGACTCATTTCGAATGCATTAGCTGAAAGCCCAACCTGGCAGATACTTGTGACTTACTTGAACACTGCTATGCAGCAAAACAACATTTGGTGCATCAAATTTCAGGCATGCACAATGATCATCTAGAAAGAGATATGCTGAAGCAACGGCCCACATTGGGTATTACAGGCTCAAACCAGTACCTGGTTCGAGTACAAGTTGATATGGTTATATCCCATTTTATTCAATCAGCACGGGACCACATATCAGAGTATTATGATCTCCACCGCATTGGATCTGCCGTAGAGAATTTGGAATTTATTCATTCCCTTCTGGCAGAAATTAAGTATTGTTTTCCTGTAGCAGAACCTGTGGAAGGTCATGTACATGGCACAAATGCAACGCAGATATTGTCAAAAATTGGTAACGAATGGCCAGTCTCGACTTTACTTCCTCGCAGAAGGAATCGTGCTGTTGATCTACATCAAATTGTATTATTGGGCAAATAACCACGGTAAGTAGGCGGATGGATTTGACATTTCTATGATTAACGACAAGGACAGTCATATACCCTTGCCACCGATCATGTTTACCTGCGCTGTGTTGCACCATGCTCTCCTGCAGTGGCAAAAGAACAAAGGTGTTCATCTGAATCCTTCCAAGGCAAAGTTTAAACCGGACAGACCTGATCGCTCGAACGTTTTCAATTCCAAGACTCACGGTGGTAAAAACACATCCTGCAGTGCTGCAATGGGTCACATGTGGTTAACGTCGCCGGGAGTTGCAGACAATTATACCCTCTTGATGATTATGTTGAACACACTACAGGAGAGCTACCAACAGATGGTGTATACGACCACTCTTGCTACAGTCAAGCGTCAGATCCAACAGAGGCAGACCCCAACACCTGCCGTGGTGATCCGCGTGGATGCAGCGCGCGTTAACAATGTTACTCTTCTTGACTATTTGACCTCGAAAGTGGCTCTTGAGGAGCCTGAGATTGGAAGCCTTGATGCAACATCCCGATAGGCAACAATTGTATGGATGACAAACTGAGTTTCGGGATGGCAGAGGGCAGCGGTGAGAACAACGATGAGAGTGACAAGTGTGAAGGCATCCCTACCACCAGTCGGCTACAATAGCCTGTGACTGAACTTGTGAGGTTTAACCTGGGAACCCTTGATGTCGACAGCTGTGAGGGCAAGGATGGCGAAGATGTGAGTTTGGATGCCAATGAGGAGCACGAAGCATCGCAAGTCATTGATGGATCAATGCAGAATGTGGATGATGGAGGGTATTCTAGGTTTGACCTATGAACATGTCATGAAAACAGGTATGAGTGCGAGAATGGCGATAATGCAGATAAGGATGGGGACCATTAAGCATCGCCAGCCAATGATGGATCGACGCAGTATGTGGAGGACTGAGGACATAGTACTAGACAATGTGAAGATTGGACAGTATACTTCATACATGTAATATACAGTAATGGGGAAGCAAATACAACGGGAAGTGATGTATCCGAAGCGAACACTGAATTGCAATAAGTGACAAAATCTCAAAGCCAAATAGGAATGAGAGTGCGATATGTGGCAATCGGCCAAAGAATGATATAAACATCGCCAGGCATTGTGTCAACGGCTATAGCACGACTACAGCCACTGCGAAGAGTGTGACACACAGGTCGTTCTGTTGCTGCTTACACATCACAGCATTCCGGGCGCAAAATAAAGGGCGTATGCATGCAATGCCACCCGTTGCCAGGGGGACAGGAACGGTGTATTGCTATGCCAGGGGGTACGCTGTTCTGTCATCCATCGGTGCTGTCCGGAATACACCGTTGTCTCTGACGGAAAATAGCATTGTTGCTGTTGGGTGCTGGTGTGATACAACTGCGTTTACCTGGCTTGGGGGTTGAAGTATTGATTGACGGTCGCAGTGTAGCAGACAGGGCTGAAGTCACCCGTTGAGTGATATCTGCTACACAAAAATTGTTCAACGAAGAACAGGATGTGGAGTTGAGACATTAGATTATACTGGCTACAGAACTATCTCCTTGAGATGTATCCCTCTCGCCTGCCGGTACAGAAACGCATCTCTTACCAGACAGATGATGAGAATTCACTGAAGGACCACAGTGTGATTGGTTCTAACGATTAGCAAGACATTGAACATTTCGTACCACCAGAAATGTCACAGGGTGAGGACTTGTGGAAGGTATAGTCTGATATAGATGTTTGACGTTAAGAAGGTAGGAATACTTTGATTCGCATGCATGTGCAAGGGCAGGCGAGGTAGACTCCTATTATAGCAACCATGGAGGGATTCGACAAATATGTGAGACACAGTGTAGATTGTGTTACTCTCTAATCCATGACAATACTCAGGGACGAGATCCCTTGAAAAGCATTCAAAGATTGGGTGCAACTGCCTTCAGATTAAACTCAGTATTGAAATATACTGTTATGACAACTTCTGAAGGTCTATTTGTACCGGTTGAAGGGTGTTGATACCTGTTTGGTGCAGCTGTCATAGTATTGGACTCATTCTTGGCAAAATACTTTGAACCTTCGATTGTGTATAGCTTCAGCTTCACGGTGGAAATCCGACTTTGGGAGAGCTGAAAGCATCATAAAGCGAACAATGATGTATTCTCTAAACAACCTGGGAACTCCTCAGTTTGCTACAAGATGTACGAGGTCTGAGTAGTTAATGTGTGATGTGATGCCATAGCAATGCCCGGTGTCGTATACTGTTGTCAGCGTGAATAGTATTAGTTACGGTTCTAGACCGTCTCTTGGTGCCAGGGTCTGGGAGCAAACCGAACCGTTGCCAAATTGGGGTTGTGGGTTATCCATAAACCCAAACTGTTAACTCGGGTATGATTTGATTGTATGCTCTGAACCCATCTGAATTGAGCGCGTTGTTGCCGGGTCCATCTATAAATTCCAATCAGGGTGTTGTGTTTGGAGTTTGTTCAAAGTATCTTATCAAATCGTGTTTTCAACACCCAATTATATGTTTGTGAATACTTTGCAGCTTGCAATGTAGATTAATTTGGAATGTGTGTTTTAACTTTGCTATATAGTGTTTTGCCTATCATGGCAGTCAATAATTCGGTTATGAACGCGAAGATCCATGTGATGCTCTGATGAACATATATGCAAACACTGAAACTGTTGACACTCCGTTGACACTCATTTTCAGGATGTGGCAGGGAGCATTTTGCTGTTGTTTTTGCCAGTAAAGGCTGCAAATATCTGATAAATGTGTAACTGGAACCAATCGGAAAATAAATTAGCCAAGATGCTAAGTTAAACATCAGTGACCATGTGGTGATGCTCATTTTCAGGATGTGGCAAGAAGCATTTCGCTTTTGTTGTTGGCAGGAACGGCTGCCGTTATCAGATAACTGGATCTTTGTAACCGATCAGAACCTAAATTAGCCAACAAGTGATCGCAACAATTCTTGACACTTTGTAGACCCTCATTCTCAGGATGCGGCACAGAGCATTATGCTGCAGTTTTTCCCAGTAAAGCCTGCCAATATGCAATAAATGGATATCTGCAACCAATCGGAACATAAATTAGGCAAGATGCGAATTTAACAATTGTTGACTATCCAGTGTGGCTCATTCCCAGGATGCGGCAAGGAGCATGTGCGTGTAGTTTTTCCCAGCACAGGCTCCAAATAGCTGATAAATGGATCTCTCCAACCAATGGGGACATAAATCAGTCAAGATATGAAGCTAAAAATGGTTGACACTGCAGTAACCCTGATTTGCAGAATTGGGCTGTGACCGTGTTGGTGTCTCTTTGGCCAATAAAAGCTGCGAATACATCGGTCATGCATAACAGCGACCATTGTACTGTTGAATTACCACACTTTCAAAACCACACATCGGTAATACTCCGTTGACAGTCATTTTACTGTATTGTCCAATTAACATCTCCTGCTATCAACTATAGTTTTTATCATTATTTCAACATATTGGTAGTTTTTCTGCCACATTGAGACTTGGCCCTGTGGCAAAGCCGAGCACAGTAACAATCTTCCACTGGTTGCTCTCATAGGACTAAAATTTATGTGTTATGCCAAAAGATTTATTGTGCCAGCTATACATCTGATTATCAACCGATATTGATACACTACTGAGCACCACTGGCCCATAATATATCTCTAACTAAAATACTCGATTAAAATATATACAGAAGCTGGTGAAATATTGACCGATTCCATCCTGCTTTTTCATCACTCCCAAGTTCCTCCTTGTTTCGGTTGCATTGACTTTCACTATGATCTGTTCAACTTTTGTCTTGGCCATGCATGCAGGTCGAATTCATCCGGGAACATTTTCCGTGGTGCTTACATCCCACTGCTCTGGGCATTCCATATACTCAATGCTTTTGCTTGCTCCAAATCAGATTAACTATCTGCCGCGCAATCATCATAGCTGCCATGTGGATTATCATAGTCCCCATTCCAGTTAGGCCAAGCTTCAGTGTCCGAAATGCTTTCAGGTGCACTAGCATCATCATTTTCGACTAGATGACAGTTGATTCTTCGGATTCGGTGGACATGAAAGTTTGGAGTTAGTCCTCCCGGCAGGTCCTTTGCAGATACAGGTGGTCGGAAAGGAGATCTTTCTCACAATTTGAATGCAGCTGCACAATCCTGTTGAAAGGGTGATGAGGATGCCTTCAACATCTCTTCGGTGTTCGAAATGTATCCTCCATGGGTCATCTGCTTGGTTGGAGTGCGTGATTCCTTCTTTGTAGTAGATAGGTTTTGGCTTCACTGCCACATCTCCAAACGGTCGTAAACCTTGCCCATTCTGTACATTGTCCTATTCACCGCACCTTTCTTCATGTCCAACTCATTGTCTGTGTTTTTTGCATGCAACGCTGGATCAGAACCTGCTAATATCCCGTTATCGGCTGAAGCAAACGGAGTTACAACCACATTTTCGCCAAGTGTCTCACCTGTGGTTTTTGATTGCCTGCAGGCGATCACATCTCAACCTAGGGAAAACTGGACTCCACTCTGGCACCATGAGGTACGATAGAGAATATGTTCCACGCCATATTACAGAAATCGGAGGAATTTGAATGCGTTTCATCCTGTTGAAGCCACCAGTCGGTTATGTCTGGTATCCAAAATGTATTACTAATCTCCATTAGGTTGGAGTGGTAATCATCGAGATTTGTATTAATTTGCCCTCAGGTGTTTGGTGCTTCAGACGGCGAATTCGAACAGAGCCTGGCGGCGGTCATTGAGCTCACACCGCCATCACCATGTCCAAGTGTCCTCTCAGCCACATTGGTAGGCGTTAACAATTCTTCATCATCACAGGATGAATCATACCGATCAAAGCATAATTGCCAGGATCCTGACGCCATTATAGAGAGGATAGGATTGCTGCTGTATAAGCTGTTGAGTTTATTGACCTGCACACGTTGATGTTTGGCGCAGTATTCATTCTCCAAATACCTCAGAAAGGTCTCGGGGTATTGGGTAGTATTGGATGTCTCGTTCTCACGATTATTATCCATTGGATTTTCCCATGTCCTACACGATCTCAACTTCCGGAAAGGATCGAGGATATGTGCAGCATTGAGAAGCATGCCCATCATTGGACACACATCAGTATAGTATTTGGACAGCTTCTGTCAAGCTAACTTTACTGCATAGAACCAGTCTTCTTTCCATTGAGTTTTCTTCATGCTTACATTATGGTATCCATGTGATGGAATATAATATTGTACACTGTGTTAACGTGATGGAATGTGACTGTATGCCTTATCAACATCCATTGAGTCCAATATTGGAATGGACTCAATACTTCCATGACATACTTCACAGTCGTCCATTCATGTTGTGTTCTAAACAGTGGCCGGATTCGATCAATTTTCGATTTTGAAGCCCGACCTATATCAATTCCTGTAATTCGTAGGCACGCTCGAGTCAATCCAGTGTCGTGTTTCAACATGTCTTCCTATCCATACTCAGAAGTACAACAATGCCGTCTTTGGCTTTTTGACAGTCAATGCACTCGTTTCGATGACAAGGTGTCAGCTTAATCAATTCAAGAAGCATTCTCTGCTATATGCATGTCAGTTTCAGGACATTCAAAATGTTATCAAATAAGTAGTTTCTCAATAATCATAGCTACACCTGATCTCATGGCCGACAGCGTGTTGAATCTAGCATTGCCCTCATTTCGAAGTCATTATCTCTTGCCAATAGCTATGCTCTCATTCTGTCCAAATTGCGGATCGTGCTCAGGGGCTTCCCATCACTTGGTGCAGCCTTGTACACTGAGACTGGACATCAATGCATCTAAAGCCAGCTGAATTACGTGCACCATGCACAATATGTGGTTCCTCAATGCAGGCCACTCCACTCCAGAGGATTCAAGTGTTGATTGCAGCTCGGGTGTCAAAGAGTAATTTGAGTAAGGGTAATCCATCGTAATACCATGCAAATGGCTGTCAGCAAGCTCAAAATCATCCAACACTTCGTTCAAATGTACGGCTAGCCATGCTGCAGTATGTTGGCCCTTGACCTATCAGCGGTAATTAATTTTTGAAATGGGAAAACAACAGGTGGTTAAACTCATCCACAGCGAGTTGAACTGTACAGAATACCCAATTTCGATCCCTATAGGAGGCAATCACCGTTGTTATGTCTAATTTGTTTGTTGAGGTTTCTCTGTCCAAACCTAAACTAACTTTATGTCGTGATGGCAATTGGTTCTTAGCTTCATCCACAGTCATTGCATATTCCCTCCAGCAAAAATTGGTCATGGTTGCAGTCGAGCATAGCGCCAGTTCATTGCATAATGCCTTATATAACCATCGCAGCTCCATATTGATATAGAGCTGCATGGAATATGAGCCGAACCAAATCCTAACATGAAATATCGATTCCACATGTCTTGGTGAAATTTGGAATTTTCAAAGTCCTTGGCTGGAAGTTTAGAACGTTTTGTATGTGATTTCGGTCAATATGGATCAAACTGGATGTCAAATTGATTGTTCTCTCCGAACTTACTATTATCATTCCTTGACATTCTTGCCTCTTCAGGATGGCGAATGCTGTTTCATCAACTGTCATACTAGTCAATTCAGATATCTCCAACTCTGTTAATTCGTTCAACATCGCGATGTGAGCTTTTTCCAACAGGTATTTCCCAATTGAGCTGGTCCCATGTTCTGATAGATGGCAAAGAACATGATGAGAAACAATACATATGATGCCAGGGGTGCCGGTTTCATTAATTCCGCAATGAAAATAGAATCGCCACAAAGGCACATGTGTTGAATTATTCTATGCAATCGACCACTTCAAGCTTTGATTCTTTGGAACCCACCAAGTGTCAAAGATAATTTGTAATGTCAGGTGGCTCAAATCACGAATCAAGCCATGTTGATCGTTGGAAGAGATCATAACCTCAAGCAATGAAGTGTTTAAACATTTTGGATCTGACATGACGGATTGAATTGGAAAGCTTGGTGATCCGACTCGAAAGACTGCTAATAGCAACGTTATAGTAATGCTGACTGCGGAATCTTATATATTGACTCAACAACTGCAAGCAATAAAATCAAATCTGTGAGACATTGCATGCATATTTGTGTAGTTGTATACAAGGACAGCTTGCAAAGACTGACCACATAATACTGAGTTTGGGAACAGCACAATACGGTTCATTGCTGTGTAGCGTGCTACACCTCCACCAACACTGTTGATGATGTGTGGGTTCTTAATTGTAGGAGCTGGACACGACATCATCAGGTGCATTTTAGCAAACACCAGTGGTTGATAGATTCGTTGTGGACTATCTGCATTCCATTGAAGTTAGATTATCCAAGATGCATGATCCAAAATCGTTGATGCTCCATCCAAGCTCATTTTGCAACCTGGTTTCAATCTTGTCACAAGCATTTTTGCCTAGAAAGGCAGCTGATAGTTCGATTATGGATTAATATAGTCAAATAGCCCTTTGATTTTCCCAGAAACATGGCCTGAAATCGTTGATGCTTGATTGACCCTTATTTATTGGGCATAGTGACAATGTCGGCGAAAGAATTTTTGCCTAGAAAGGGGGCCAATGGTTCGATTATGGGTCCATGTTGCCACCCAATCCTTGCATTTTCCAACATGCATGGCCAGAAGTCAATAATGCTCACTTGATGGTTATTTTTAGAACCTAGTAGCGATGTTGCCGTAACCATTTTCGCATAGAAAGGCGGCAGATAATTCTATTATGGTTTAATGTTGCCATGCAGCCCTTGCATTTTCCATAACGCAAGGCCAAAAGTCGTTGATGCTTAATTGACACTCAAGTTTAGAACTTAGTACCAATGATGTGACAACCATGTTTTGCCCAGAAAGGCAGGTGATAGTAAAATTATGAGTCAGTGTTGCAGCGAAATGCTCTTGATTTGGAATCCTGCAATGTCATAAATGGTTGATGCTCCATTGACCTTAATTTTTTGGAGGGAGTAGAGATATTATCTTTAGCATTTTTGCCCATAAAGGCTACCAATATAATGAATATCGCTTAATGCCTGTGCACAGCCCAGTGATTATCCAGGATGTAAGACCAGAAATTGTGGATGCTTGGTTGACGCTCATTTGCATGATGCAGCAAGGAGAGTGTGGCTTGCCATTTTGCGTACTAAGATTGCCAATAGTTCATCTTTGGATGGATACAACCCTTGAGCTGAGTGATTGATGAAGGGGTAAGACTGTAAATCGTTGATGCTCCGTTGATGCTCACCTTTCAGCTAACCTTATAGTCATACTAATGGTTATTGTGTGCTCAACAATTGTACAAAATTGGCATGCAGTCTCTATTCGTAGTGAGTATACCGTTTCTATGTGTCATCATCTGAATCCAAGATCTTTGAGATATATCAGTTTCTAAGCTAACACTTTACAGCTCATTTACATGATAAATGACGTAGGTCTATTGCATTTCAAATCTTCTGCCCGGCAATTTACAGTATAACAATCCATGCACTAGTTTTTGACATTTATAGCTCGACGTCCTCACCATTCCTTATCAAGCTCATTTTTATTTATGTCCATGACATACCATAAGCAATTTTGAATTTCTCGACCATGTGCAGGAGGTCTGAGCGCAGAGTTAATTAGTTGGCTGCATGGATTAATTGAACCTGTCAGCGGTCATTTGTCCGGATTTAAGATGTTCTCTGACAACTCCTTCTATGAGTCGTATGACCTCACTGACTTAAACTTTGTTAGTATATGTCATTTCAAATTGAGGTTTTGCTTTATCATTGAACTGTAACTGGCAACACCATATACAGTTCCTTATTTGTCAACCAACATGATTGGGATTCGAAAACATTCGCATTGCTTATAAGATCCTTGGACCCACACTGATGAATAATCCTGTCTCACAATTTGGTCACTTAAATCCAGATAAAGCTGACAAGTAACAAAATAGGTTCACAAATGGCTTTAACATGAGATACGCCGTCAAAAATACCAATTTGGCTATCTATTCCTGCGGTGACACAGAAGCTGTCACCATGTCTTCGTCCGAACTTAATTTGTATATGTTAATTAGTTCGGGATGCTACATGCAGGGGTTAACCCTTATGGGTGGAAATGTGTTTGCGATCTCGATTTGTGACAAATTGGGCACTGCTTCAGGCATTGGAGGTAGAATGCGGTTGTTTGGCTGAGGTGTCTCTGAACCCAGCGTCATTTGACTACTTCCATGTCGAGACGTCATTTGCGGCCTTTTTGATTGTCCGGGGACAATATCTTGATCCTTCATAAACTCTCCAAATGCTGCCGGTGATGGTGTGGCTGCCGTCGTGTTTGTCTTGCGCTTCCCAACATCTAGTACGTTCAATTTAGTCGTCCCTTGCTTCATATCTCTCTCCCGTAAGTAGTTGGCTACATTCCACCAACCCGGCTGTGTCTGTTTGTTAAGCCTCATCTGCTTCTGGCGAAAGCTCTCCATTTGGTGCTGTACGATTTTGGAAATTGTGCCCATCACGCAGCCGGTTTCGTCATCTTCGCTCAGCTTTCAAAGCTCAGTATCTTCTTCATCATCATCCTCTTCTACTCAATCCTCCTCATTTTCGGAACTTGCAAGGTCACTCAGACAGTCTGCGATAGCATTCACCATCACCTCAAATGTCCTTTCAGGCTTTCTGTTTGTCGATCGTGCCATATCAACATGTCCCATATGTTCCTGCTTTTGCATAATCGCTGTCTCTGCATTTTGAACTCGCTGCCTTGCCACTGCGGTCTCTCTGTCCACAAAATCCTTGATTCATTTCTCTTTGTCTTCATTGCTCAGATAGTTTGTTTTCTCTCTGTTCTCCACTGAGAGGTTCTTTTCAGATCATATGCTGAGCAATGCTCCAAATACTCGGACCCTGTCTGCCGACAAGTAACTCTTGCAGGTATTCACTTCATGACGTCGTGGTGTAGAACGCTCTGTACATTTGGCGTATTTGCCCACTTGATGTTGCGAAAGGTTCTTTTTCACAGCATCGACTACTCTATCTTGGGTTGACCTTGTTTTTAGGCGAGATATTGGATGTTGCATGATATGGACCATATGGAGGCAAGCTGGGTATTTTAGGTCAAGGTTGGTAGGTATGATCAATTGGAACAAAGCAAAATCTGCATTTTGAATGTTAATTCATAGGGGAAAGTATAGCTAACAGTATATTATGACTTGATGGTTAGTGTGTAATTGATATAAGATCCCAGCGATGTATTGAGACAAACATTACCAGATGTCCTTTCCATCAAAGAAGGTCCTTTTTATATCAATGAAACATGAGATCTCAGCTGGCGTTCATCACAATGTATCTCTGCAAGCAAAAAAACAAAATCGTACCGACTTGTGTGAGCAACTTGTCCAAATCCCCGGTTCGGTTCCGGGTCCGGTTCTGACCCGGAACCGGCCTGTTGCAACGGGTTTCCACAAGAAACCTGCTTGTCAACTGTCAACATTTCTTGCTCTAATTAAATATTTGAGTTCTGATGGTATCTCGACCTAATCTATACATAGAATGCGCAGTGTTAGGCGCTCTGTCACCTCCCGTTCTCCGATTTGTGATCGGATCAATATTCATTGAGTCGCTGGGAAAAACCGGTCATTTTCGCGAGATTTTAGGCTTAATTTTACAGCGACTCGATGAATATTCATCTGATCGCAAATCTGCAACTGGGATGTGAAAGAGGGGCTAGAACAGAACAATCGACGCATACATTACATCGAGACATCATCAGAACTCATATACTTAACAGGAGACAACCTTATAGGAACCGTAAAATGGAACTATGGTCTGGTTCCAATAAGTCTCCAAGCCCGGTGGGTATCCCTGTTTTTGGGGTAACAACCCGAACCCGGGGCTCCGGTCCGGTTCCGAACCCAGACCGACCCTGGGTAACCCGGATCTGTTGATAACACTAGTACCGACATACTGAAAATCGCAGGACCATTGGAATTCCATGTAGCTATGCGTGGTGCACCTATACGCAGTATCATTCAGCTTGAATTGAAAGTGCAAGTTAGCTATCACTTATTCCATTTTGACTTGTAGCACAGAATATAATCTTCACGACTTCCCACTTGTTTTTGTGATCTTCTTCCTCTCCTTTCCCCAACAGCAAACCATTGCTCAAGAAACACTTCAGCCAGGTGTGTTTGGAGCCGAATCAAGCCGAAAGACAGGGGCTTCAACAAATGCACCTCCAAGTGAGACACAGGAGAAATGCGGCCACCAGTTAGTCCACTGCGACATTGTCATTGTAGCAACAGTACACATGACCCATGACGCACATTTAAAAACAGTGCCTAAATATGGAAGCAGCAAGAATACGAAGTAGCATGTGATCGGATGTGAGTGAATCCATATTACTGTAGACGACCGTCAACTAACAACATAATGCATAGCTGCTGTTCATAGAGAGATACATGACCAATTTATCGCTACCTGTATCGGCAAACCTCTGTGGTAAACCAATGCATTTATCCTCAACATCTGCGAAATTGAACATCACAATGTTGTCAGTTCAGGCATAATCGCAGATGAAGTTCATGATAAAGGTCCACAGGACTGGACGAACCAGGCTTTGATGACCTTTGACAAGACTAAAAAAGCCTATATGGTTGAGGTAATAACCGATTCTCACTTTAGAAGTAGCAACTAATTTTTGTTGGTATTCTACATGTCAGCTACTATGTTAAGACAAGGAGGTCAGGTACAGCTTGAACAGTCTGACATGCGTCTTGCCTGGAGTATGGGCAGAATGGCCAAAGGACAGTTTTCACACACCAAAATGAAGGAAATGGAACAACAAATTACGAAAGCTCGAGCCTAGGTCGGAGAAAAGAAGATGTGGAGGAGTGTAATTGCTGAGCATAGTGTTAGCAACAGGTGCTGGTAACCCGCCAGCGGTCCTGGTTTGGACCCGAAACCTGGTACAGTTTGGTTCCAGACCCGTGCACAAACCTGCAATTGAGATTCTTGGCGGACCCAACCCATACTCGGACCCGTCAACCTGCGGGTTTTGCCGGGTTGGGCAAGACCCATCAGTTCCAATCTCCAGGACTAGTTTTCCGGTGTTTCTATTTATGGTCGCAGTCAGATATGTTACTCTGATGTGCAAAATATGAACTTTGGTATATCATTCTCTATAATAGCTTCATTGGCTGCCTTTAAAATCAAATTAAGCAGAGAGATGCTCTCTGCTACATCATGAAGTTGAGTGTGAAGGAGTTTTCGTCTTGCCTGATTAGAAAGATTTGAGGTCCAGCACAGCCATATTGATAGTTAAGGAAGTCATTAAGCCGGAAATGAATCAGTTTGCACCTGGAAGTGTGCTGACAACATTTGCAGAGCTGATGGAGATACATGACAGTGTCAGCGGGAAATCGCAGTGCCGCAAGGAAGATTACGAGCATACAGTAGACATATGAGATATACATACTGGAAACTACTTTCTCACCTATGCATATCGGCTCTCACAACTGACGCGGTACCCAACTCGACACCGATTAACAAATCACAGCCTGTTAAACCCGTCAGCTTTTACACTTGCATATTTCCTCCCTATCTAGTTACCATACATGAAATGGATTGAGATGAACATATTGTATTGGCTCGTAGGTTGTCTGTACACTACCTGCATACTATGGGATTATTGATGACATATCTCTGCAAAATGTAATTCGTGTATCTATCTTAATACAGGTTAGAATTTGTTTGATTTCAGTGACTACATTGTGAGACATGATAATTCGTCTGTGCATGTGCAAGGGCCATATGGGCCATATGAACTGTCTATACTCCAAATCGAGTTGATCGTCAATTGATCAACACGATATTGTCCTACCTGTTACACATAAGTGAGATCGCACGATATAAACTCAAGATAACATTTACTTAAAAATCTCAATGTATAGTAGCATACAAGTCATAGAAGGAGCGGACAATGTGCAATCCGAATCTGTATGAATGATTACCATTATGATGCCATTATCCATACATCCAACTAAGTCACTCCGCATTCAGACCTGGTGTATATAGTCAACATTTTGACAATTACTTCCCGTAGGTCATGGAAATTGAGGAGATTGAACTGGACATGGCAAAGTGAGCAAGTGGGGCTATATTAAAGAAAAATTAGTGAATGGATCAACATACATTGAAATGCCAGCTGGAAGCGGTGGAATGTCACAGCACTATGTTAACATTCGCTCAGAGAACATGTGCTTCAGTTGATCAGAATTTGACATGCCACAAAGCTTTTGCATGCAACTGAGTATTGATACAAATTGTACATTGGCAGTCCATAATGACTATATGATTGTTTGTACAAAATTATTATCCATAAAACAACAGTTAGAACATGGTTATGGTGAGTATGGATGAAGCATCAACATTGTTTGGTCTTGTAAGTAAGTTAATTGAAAAGCAAGTTGCATGCTGTTATACATAATACATAAATTGGCTGCCTTCTTACAGGAATGAAAAAGCGAGACGGATATAGCCCACTGCTGACAATGAGAGTCAACGGAGTGACAATGAATATCGGTTTTGTATGAATGTTAATTGGAAACCGATTTGCATGCAGTTATTGATAACCAATGTATTCGCATCCTATATCGCCGAAAGAGTAAGCGATAGGGTAACGGCCTCATCATCAAAATGAGCGTCAATGGAAAGTCCACGATTTTTGTACTTGGAAGCAACATATTTGGGACGTGATTTGCTCGCTGTTATTCATAATCAACAGATTGTCAACCTTGATAGTCAAAAGAGACCGCGACACAGTAACAACCACAATCTGTTCCAGAGCATCAACGGAGTGTTACCTATTTTATGACTTAGATGTAAGTTGATTGGAAAGCAATTTTCTCGCTGATATCCATAACCAACGTATTGGCAACCTTGATAGGGGAAAAATAAATCAACATGGTCACTGCGATATTCTGAAAATGAGCGTCAACAGCAGGTCAACAATTTATGATCTTGTCAGAAAGTCAATTGGGAAGCGATTTTCTTGGTGTTGTGTATAATCAACGTATTGGCAGCCGTTATGAAGAACAGGCATTGTGACATGGTCACAGCCCCAGTCTGAAAGTCAGTGTCAGCAGAGCATCAAATATTTTGTGTGTTGCATCGTGTATAATCCAAAGGCTGTGCTACAGCATTTACTCATAATCGCAGAATTGGCAGCCTTTATAGGCAATATCGTGTGTCTAGATACTGCTACACCTTAAAATGAGTGTCAACAGAGCATCAACACAGCATCAACAGAGCGTCAACAGAGCGGCAACAGAGCGGCAACAGAGCGTCAACACAGCGTCAACAGAGTGTCAACAGAGCGTCAACAGAGCATCAACAGAGCGGCAACAGAGCGGCAACAGAGCGGCAACAGAGCGGCAACAGAGCGGCAACAGAGCGTCAACAGAGCGTCAACAGAGCGTCAACAGAGCGTCAACAGAGCGTCAACAGAGCCTCAACAGCGCGTCAACAGAACATCAACAGAGCGGCAACAGAACATCAACACAGCATCAACAGAGTGTAAACAGAGTGTCAACAGAGTGTCAACGATTTTGGGTGTTGCATCTTGTACGATCTAAGGACAACACTACGGGGTGTACTCATACTCAATGTTTGGGCACCTGTTATGAGCAAAAGAGATTGTGACATGGCCACAGCCCCAGTTTGAAAAGAAGCGTGAATTGAGAGTCAACGATTATGTTTGTTGAATTGTGCATAATCCAAGGGCTGTGCTAAGTACATTACCTATAATCGAAGTATTGGCAGCCTTAAAGGCAATATCATATCTCAATACTGCAACACCACAAAATGAGCATCAACAGAGGGTCAACATTTTTGGGTATTGCATCTTGTATGAGCCCAGTGCTGTACTATGGCATGTACCCCTAATTGAAGTGTTGGCAGCCTTTATCAGAAATATGGTCTGGGTTAATGCCACTATACGTCAAGCGTCAATGGAGCCTCCAAAATTTTTGGTGTTGTAAATAAGAAAATTGGTAAGTGATTTGCTCGCTACTTTCCATAACCAATGTGTTGCCACCCAGTATGCCCAACCGAGAATGTGTGACAGTCACGTTGCGATTCTGACAATATCCATCAACCCAGCCACAACTGAAGGTCATCCATTGCTGGTGATACAGATCGGCTAATGAAGGCAACGCATGGATATTTGAGCTTATAATTGAACCATTGACCTCCTCCATGGTGAAAAATACACATCATTAAAACCAAAAAATCAATTAAAACATTGTGGATTTCACAACGTGTGTAATATACAAAATATGATTCCTAGATGTCGAATAACCGATTTTGATTGTGTACTATTATCCCATAGCAAAGACAAGCATGTTTGATGTATTAACAGATGGACCCACTTTACAACCCGCTGAGAACTCGCCTAATTCAGCCAGGTAGGGAGATGTCTTATGAGCTACACCCGAATTGACTGTTTCGGTTAATTGACGACATGAACTACCACTCTGGCTATGAGTCAGTTCCGAACCGGACCCGGACCCGAAGTGAAAGTCCAGAACCGTTGTTATCCCTCCTTGGGCATTACAAGATGCAGGCTGGGATCGAAAGACATCCAGCAATGGTTCGCGATTATCCCACAGACGGCTGCCTTTCTTTCCAAACTACCACAGCAAAGAATCACCAGACATGCTGGAGTCACAAAGGCATGGGTGCACCGCCAGCAAGGCATGGACCACCTCAGCCCGAAATGCCACCTGCGCCATCTGATGACCAAGTGAGCTCCGAACCAGAAGTTGTGCCACCCGGATATGCATATATGGATACTTTGCTTCCCAGTGCTCAATTTGTCAATTTTGATCTATATGCTAAGGATCGCATGGGCGATAACCATGGTATTCCTAATTTGCCGACTGATACAGGTATATCCACTGGTTACAACACTATCAGCGGCGTGGTAATGCAGCTGAGAGCCATTTTGAAGACGATAGCAACCATGTGAGTTAATCCGACCGCAAAGACGAGCATTGACTGAAGGGAATGTGATTTTTGAGTATTATCATCATCTAAAATTAGTGGACACTTTAAAGAATATTTTGAAGGGTATTGTTATATACATCATTAAAGAACAATGTTGGAATAAAGGAGAACGTACATGAACTGCACAGAACGGCTGACACAAGAAAAATATTAATATATTATACCAAAGTGAATTGTTCAATATTCATCAGCAACAAGTCTAGTCTCCATTGGAAACACACTTGTGTTCCGGACAGCGCTAACGGCAATGACAGAACCTTGTACTCTGCGACGGCGAATTACATGCTTCCCATCACCCAGGTGATGCATCATGTTGCATAACATCACCGAAAGGTATTTTAGTCACCGGTAGCCTCCAGGAGTGTCTGAGAGGCTATGGAGTGTAAACTTAGATGGGTCAATTTCAGGAGAGTATCAGACCCTAGGAGGGCATTCCTGCCGGCATGCAGAGTAACTGGGAGTGCTGACAACAAGCCTGGGAGTACCGGGGAGCACCAGCGACATGTCTGGGAGCACCTCGAACCACAGTTGAACAGCCTGGGAAAAAAACATCTTCTTTGGGATGGCTGTTGGTGCGCCAGGAAAGCATAGCAACTACTAATCGTTGATCGATTTTTAAAACTCATCAATTCAGTTGGTATTCTCATCTCTGTTTCTATGTATATATATAACAACTCATCTATCCACAGTATATCTGGAATGGCTGCAGGTGGAGTTTGAGAGTAATTCAACGTGTGCCTGAAAATGACAATCGAATTAACTCAGAGATACACTCTAAGGCCATGATCGAGTGAGTCTGGAGATGCAATTGGAGATTGAGATTGAGGGAACTGAGAGGTGCACTTTGAGGCCGTGATCGAGCAAGTTTGGAGATACAATTGGAGATCAAGATTGAGTGAACCCGGAAGCCGCACTTGGAGGCCGAGATTGAATAAACTTAGAGATACCCTGCGAAGCCATGATTGTGCGAGTATGGGGATCCATGGGCAGCTGGCGATGATCGAGCTAGATTGGAAGAGTACTTGGAGGTGGTCGATCTGGAGGCGGTCGATGGGAGGTCCGCCAGGTGCTGAGACTCTATTCATTGGTTGGTTATCTTGAAACCATCGGAATGTGACATGGTGACTTTACCTTTGAAGCTCATATGGAAAACTGGCTGGTGGCGGTGGATTGGTAGGAGGTATATTGGAAGCTGAAGTTACAATTAGGGGTCAATTCGAAATTGTAGGAACATTGGGAGGACAGACAATCTTTGGTGTATGCTGTTCTCGGTGTATGCTCCACTCAGTGTTTACTCATGATGATGACATGGAGAGTGTATTGGCACGGCTGCACGTGACGTGTCCAGGGCCGGGTAACACCCGCATTATATAGTCGGCTCGCCACGAGCCTTAGATCTCTAGCGATTATCTTACGTTTATACTACTCTACACTATTGACATCCACGTTTGCAACCGTATCTACTGATACACCTTCCTACGAGGCCATACACGGGCGTATGCCTTTACACTATTATCGCTCTTACAATTTCAGATACGTTTCGCATACTGGATTTCATGAATTACCCCTTTCCGACGCGTCACGACACGCAGTCTACGCACGAAATATCATACAGATTTGGGAGCACTGATTGCAGAAGCGAAGTACCTGGATAAGACTATCGAATTGAGGTTAACGGTAGCAGAGACGATCTTGTGCGGATTTCAGAGGCCAATCGGCCAGAGACCCATCGCGACACCGAAGAACGAGAAATCGTCCGGATTGGACAGCGACAGATTGCAGACGCAAAGACGCTTGACAAGTACTCCCAATTGAGGTTAACGGATGCAGAGACAATTGCGAGTCGATTCTAGAGGCCAACCAGCCAGGAGACTCGTCAGCGACCAAGTCAGTCAAAGTCAATTTCAACGGATTCATACGAGAACTCGAATGCTATCAATCCTGGCATCAATGAGATTTGATAAGTTACTTTCCAATTCAGTCAATTGACGATTACAGGGACGATGCCAGAGCCCATACCCCCATAAGAGTCGCGTCACCGGCAATGCCGAAGCTCGCCATTCTTCAGAGGCGGTTTACCAATTATGCGCGATTCACATTGATCCACATCGCCATGGCAATTCCAATCGCGATTGCTTTCTACACGACTCGATGGAGTCATCTACGTTACGGAAGCTGCGAAGGTGGATTTACGCGATTCACTGAACGGAATTATCTACGTTACTCATGATGTTGGGAGTTTACCGCAGTGGCTACGGAAGTCTTACAAGACTATATATGGATCAATGGACACAGTTCAAGATAGTGGAGCAGCGATCGCAGATCGTGTGGCAGCTGCGAATGGGAAGTACAATAACCCCCGAATGTTCTAAAGTGGCTAGCAGATACAATTCGCAATTACCATTGTCAATTATCACCTTTGGCACCTGATTGGACGACCGAATTGGATCGTTGCGAGGAGAGAGAGCCATCTGCACCAACTCTATTCTATTTCGTCAAACAAGTCAACGAAAGCGGATCAATCACCAACGAGCGAATACGGATATGTGCCCATATGATGGCATTCGAAGAGGGTTTTTATGATTGCAGTGGTGATGTTTATTTGTAGCCGGGATTCTAAGGATCCACGGGGCTACCGGAGGATGGACCGTCTGGGCACGCTCAGGAGACCAGCGGATTCCGTATGTATTTAACGCGCGCGGAGATTCAATTGATGTGTCGTATCCCCACTAGGGAATGGACAGTATTTGGTTGTCAGACAGTCCCAATTGGGTGTGACAAGTATGTGATTCGCTCAGTGAGCTTATTCGTACACATGGTGGCAGCCGCGGTGGACGCACTGTGTGAGCTGGAGACTGATTGGGATTGCTTTGGCACAAGTCCAAAAATCCTAGTGTCGACATGCAAAGCATTCGACTTTTGGCTCTGCGAACCCCAGGGTGAGCGGAAGAGGTGGCAGTGGACCGGGCAGGCCATCAGGTATGCCCCGGGAATGTACCTGGATCACGGCTAGGGAGGAGGCGTGTTCCGAAGGAGGCGGCGGTGTTCCGGATATTTCAATACTTCGAACCAATGCCTTTGACGATCAACTGGCCAGTGAGGAGGTCATTTGGACGTTCTTCCTAAGAGTGGGAGTTCGTATAGGGCTGCTGGGAGTGACCGTGGAAAGCATCTCAAGTGGTGAGATAGGCACCAGGCACTGGACGGGTGAGCAGGGAGCAGCGGCGGCAACGGCCAGAAGAAGGTTCCCAAGGGTATACTCATGTAAACGTTGCGGGCACGCCGAGACACGAAGGGAGTACTGGACGGCGGGGCTTGGCCCTATTGAGGCGAACCGTGTTAAATCCGGGCTCCTGGATTTTCCTTCATACTGCTCCATATATATCATGAATTGAGAACTAACATTTGCAGATGGAGCCGGTACCACGACAAAGATGGTGCCTAAAGACGATGGAGGACTTATCCAGCGATATACGGACATTTCGTGGAGGTTCAGCAAAGCCAAGGCGGAGACACTCCTGCCGCATCGGTCAATTGACCATGCAATCGACTTGCAGCACGGCTACAATTTGCCATATGGGCGGATTACAATTGAGCGGAGTTGAGTTGAACGCAGTTTCCAGTTGAGTTGAGTTGAGTCGAGCGATATTCACGCAATTGCGTGGATTAAGATCACGTGCTCAAGACGCCGGATCATGCATTTAGATTGGGACATAAAGATCCCAAGCCATATGGACGGATCGATGAGTGGTTATTTTCTTACGATGGACGATATGTCACTGAATTATGGGACTGCGATGAAGAGTCAATGGAAGACAGTTATTATGGAGGTCAGTAACAATTACTTTTAGAGAGCTTACAGAGCTATAGGAGAAGTCATGGAATGCTGCCCATACAAGCGCAATTATGCACAGGTGGAAACGAATGGCTGGAACCAACTGGATCACAGCCGTAGAGAGATCGCGGAGATGGATCGCGGCCGGAGATGGATCGCGGTTAGAGAGGGATTGCAGCCGGAGATGGATGACATGAGATGGATCGCGGCCGGAGATGGATCGCGGTTAGAGAGGGATTGCAGCCGGAGATGGATGACATGAGATGGATCCCGTCCGGAGATGGATCGCGGCATGATATGGATCGCGACCGGGTATGGATGGATGACCGGAAGTGGATGACCCGAGGTGGATGGCAGGAGATGGATCACGAGAGACGGATGACAATCAATCTCATTCCCTTTCATGAAGATATTGAGGTTATGCGAAGTTTTACACTTCTCGAGATCACGACTTTGATTTCAACCTACGCAACTACGCAGTTACTATGGAACACAGATATGCAGACATAAGTTGTTCCAGCGGGATGACTCCACCGAGTACGATGCAGAGCACTATTCAGAGCACTATTCAGAGATACCGAATCATGCACCTACATGCCCGAGTTCCAATGCCGAATAAGATCCCGAATCAGATCCCGAGTTACAGCTATAATGCCGATACCGCACAAGCCTTACGAAATTAATCTTTGGCGGAGCAACGATCTTTAGAGAAAGGGATGACAATGCCGGAATAGCAACAGTTGCTACCGCGAACAATTACCGTACCGGAAGTGCAGGAACGAAGCCCTGTGATATGCATTCACCAATAGAGAAGTGATTGCAAACGCACATACCAATGAATCAAGAAGCCGCATGCGCAAGTCACAATCCCGAATGAGATCCCGACTCAGTCTCGGCGATCCCGACTCAGTCTCGACAATCCCGAGATACACAGCTGCTACTGGAAATCAACTTCAGAATCAAGTCTTACCAACCTATATGGCACCCGAAGAAGCCGAAATAGATTAGTCGTCGGCGGAGCTACGACGTACAACAGGGGGATGACTGTACCGCAATCAAAACCAACCCCTACTGCAAGCAATCACCGTACCGGAAGTGCTGGGAGGAAGCACCTTGGAGCGCACTTACCGGCAGAGAATCGCAGCTGGAGATTAGTCAATGAGCGTGCCTTGGAAGAGGTCACTAGCAGAGTCAACAAGCGTACGTGGAGAAGAGTCAACCAATGCACCTGGAGATGAAACGACAAGTGAACTCAGAAAACGACGATATGGATACCCAGACAAGTGACAGCAATCACACCTGGAGAAGGAGCGCAAAGCATACCCGGAGGAATGCCGGCGAGCGCACCCAGCAATTGAAGATGATCAGTGCACCGAGCACCGGGCGGATGTCAAGTGTACCTACAAGTGCACCGACTTGCAGGATGATCTGTGCGACTGCAAGAGCACCGGAGAAATGATGGGAAGATCATGCGACTTTGATCTATGCCGAACGAGTGCATTTATGTCTACCGATGCAGTTCCGAACGAGACCGAAAATGATCTCCGAACGTACGAAATAGTCTACCGAACGGCATCGCAAGAGACAGTCACCGAATGGCATCATGAGAGACAGTGGAGATTTCGCAGTGACCAAGATCACGGTCGAAGGACTCCAAATTGGGATTGAATAAGAGGATTATCGGGAGCCCTCTACCGAAGGCACCGACTGGGATGTGTACCAAACGGCTTACCGAAATGAATGCCGAACGACTATATTGGAGGCCTATAAGCCTACTTGGCCGATGCTGAAGAAGGATGAATATAACTACTGATGGGCACCGTACGAGTGTCACCGGCTGCAAGAGACGATGTCAGATATCCAGGCTGGCCTACAATGCTATGCACGAGGGTCTGGAAAGCGCAAGCGCGTTTGAGAATATATGGTATGAATGACCATTTCATGAGAAGCTTACGAGATAGATATGAGGTCATATATGATTGACCTTCACCGACGGCTATGATACCGAGAGCAGAAGCTACAATCCACGCCCAGAAGTCAAGCACGCTTCACCCGTGCTGACTGAGCGTGAATGACTACCGGAGCAGCGTCCAAAGCAGCAACAATGATCACTGAGGGGCTGGGCCTGCAGAGTTCACGAGGAATTGGGAGATCTCGAGTGCTAGCGCACTTGAAAGTATAGTGAGTATGACCGGTTACTAGAATGCTTACAAGTTAGATATACCGATGCAATGGCCGATGGTGATGGCGACGGTAATGATGAGCAGCGAGCGGAAGCCACCATCGATGCCGCCGAGTCAAAACAATGCTCATACAATGATTGGGGATTTCACCGAGATTACTGTGTCTAATTCCGACGATGACCTACACTTGGTACAAGTTACCAGTGCGAGAATGGATAGTTGGATGCCGGACATTCCGGAAGTGGAGATATGGAGGACGGTGTCACTTTGGATGTTCCTTCTTTCTCTTCTCTTCTCTTTACTTCTTTACTTCTTTGGATCTCGGCACGGTACAAATGGCGTCGGCACGGGTTTTTACCACCTCCGGAGATAAGTCAAGTGGAGGTGGAGTTTCCCTGTGCGCCGGATCCGCCGAATAGCTACCATACGGTACTGATCGGTTGTGGGACTTATGGGTTTGTACGATTGCGTACGTTGAAAGGTTGTTTGATTGTTTCCTTTCCTTTCCTTTTCTACTCTTGTACGGGATTATGCAGCCCAGGAGGTCTGCACCTAAAGAGGGGGATAATGTAATGGCACGGCTGCACGTGACGTGTCCAGGGCCGGGTAACACCCGCATTATATAGTCGGCTCGCCACGAGCCTTAGATCTCTAGCGATAATCTTACCTTTATACTACTCTACACTATTGACATCCACGTTTGCAACTGTATCTACTAATACACCTTCCTACGAGGCCATACACGGGCGTATGCCTTTACAGAGAGATAGAGAGGGATGACTTAACTGTGTATTCTTCCAATGATGGTGGAGTTGTGGACGAGAAAGAGAGAGATAGGGGATTAAGATGCGAACGACATGGAGGATACAAGTGGCCAACCGAAATCAGGAGTACGACTTGCCTTTTTGGGTTCAGAAGGCCTTGATGTAATGTGCGGGGTCGGGCGCAGGTGATGTGCATGCTTTGCAAGACGGAACTTGAAGTACGTATCAAGGGACAAAGACAGGGACAAGAACAAAGAGTCGAGATAATTTTCAAAGTCGTACTATTGCTAGCTAGACAAGAGAACGAGTAAAGAGAGAAGAAAAGGGAATCCTCCAACACCAAAGAACCTCGCATTATATACAATTTTGTAGACCATCCTTGAACCATTCCCCATGCTTCGATATACCACACGAACCTTCCCTTATGACCTTACACACCATCTCCCAACGTCTTATCAAAACAATCACGGCACAACACCCGACGTCGCAACACTTCTTCCCACGTCCTCGTCTCATTCATATCATTTCAAATTATCCCCACACAATTACAGACTCCTTACGTTCCTCTAGAACCTTCGTCCCCGCTTTCTCCAAAGGAGTGAATTGACTCTAGCTAGTTCCTACATACTTCCCTCCGTACCTGAACCAATACAACCTGTCGCATCTCTGATTCCTTAATGAGTGACATGCCCCACGCTAATTCCTGCTTACTTTCCACGGTATCGGAATGAATGTAACCTGTCACATCTTCAATTCCCTCGGGCCATTAGAGTGTACCCCTCCTAGCTTCTACGTCCTCTTAGAACCATTCCCAAGGGTCCAGGTTTCTGGGGATACCTTTCATGGAAAACATCCAATGCTTGAAGCCCGTCAACATCATTGGCTGGCTCCCAAGTCATTTGATCATATCCCATCCACCGAACCAAATACTGCAACTGATTCCGATATATATGCGAGTCTTCTGCCTGTTTCACCTGATATTCTTGATCGCCATCCACATCTCCTGGGGGGGGGTGCTGTAACCTCCAGCCCTAGCAACGGATCATCTGCAACGGGGTCCAACAACGAAACATGATGTACCGGATTGATCCGTAGGCCCCTAGGTAGCTCAAGCGTGTAGGCATATGGGGATATCTTCCGTTTTATCATATACGGTCCCAGTCGTTTCCAATCCAACTTCCAGGACCGCCTTGAAGTTAGGATATGTCGGGCATCCAGCCATACCTAGGGTCCTTCCTGCATCAGGGGTGACGGAAGTCGTTTTCTGTTGGCTCCCTCCTCCATATTAGCCTGGCTCTGTCTCATCTCTACTGTGAGGTGTTCGTGAATCTGGTTCATCGCCGTCTGTACTTGGACAGCGTCAATTACTCTAGAATCTCCTGATTCGCTGACCACCTCCTCAAAAGTCATCAGGGGATCTACTCCTGTAACCGCAAGGAAGGCGGAGCACTTCATAGCTTCTGATGTTCCGTTATTCACTGCGAACTCTGCTAATGGTAGCCATTGCACCAAATCGTCCTGCTGATCACTTATAAATACTAGGAGGTACTGTTCCATACTTGCATTCATCCTTTCTGTCTGTCCATCAGTCTAAGGGTGGAACGCTGTTGATAACCGTCGGTCAACACCCTGCCGCTGACACAATGTTTTCCAAAACACATCGGCGAACTGTGGTTCCCTATCTGATATAATCGTCCTCGGTAACCCACGTAGTCTTACCACTTCCCTTAGGAACATCTCCGCTAGTCATCGGGCATCAACAGTTGTTTGGCAAGGTACAAAATATCTCATCTTTGACAGTCTATCCACTACTACCCAGATGGCATCGTACCTTTCACATTCTGGCAATCCTGTCACACAATCCATTGATATGTGTTCCCATGGTGTCTCCGGGACCGGAAGGGGTTGTAGCGCTCCGAAACTGGCGTGTCTACTTGTCCAGGACTTCTGACATTCCGTGCCACTTCGTACGTATTGGTCCACCTGTTTTCTCATTGTCTTCCAGGAATACCGTCGACATAGGAGGTCGAATGTTTTGCTCCTTCTGGCGTGTCCTGCTAGCGGTGTATCATGATATTCCTTTATCAGGCGTAACTGTAATTCTGGGTCCTCAGGAACGTACTGTTTTCCTCAATAGAATCATAGTTCGTCCTGCTTGAAACATTCCGCCACTGTAATTTCCTTCATCGATGTGCCCTGTCATACCACCTCAAGAATCCTTCTTACGAGGTCATCATTTTTTGCGGCGTCCTAACGTCGCTCCTGGACCGCACATGCCATTCACCAGGTCGTATGGCCGGATTCATAACTTCTCCGAAAGGTTTTCCAGTTTTAGTACCACCAGTTCCAACATTTTTAATCTTTCATCCCCCCCCCCTCAGGTAGGTCTCCAGGCCGTCTTGTCAACACATCCGCTTTGCCATTGGATTTTCCGGGTGGATAAACAATCTCACAATCAAACCTTGAAAATAATTGGGCCCACCTTGCCTGCCTTCGGTTAAGGAGATTGTTCGACATAAAGTTCTAGAAGTGCTTATGGTCGGTCTTGAGTTGAAACGTATGTTCTGCGCCTTTGCATTCTGGTCTCCATTCTTCGAGTTCCTTAGTAATTGACATCAGCTCTTTGTCGTGAATATCATAATTGCACTCCACTGATGAATGTTTCTTTGCAAAGTATGCCACTGGATGTAATATTGCCTCGTCGTCCCTTTGTGACAGTACTCCTGCAGAAACGTAATCTGATTCATCAGTTTCGATTATGACTTCCCTACTATGGTCGAAATGTCGAAGGATTGGCGCTATTGTAAACTTCACTACCATTTCTTCGAAAGACCTCTGCTGGACTTCTAACCATTCAAATGGCACATATTTCTTGATTAACCTTGTTTGTGGTTCCGATACATCGGAATATCCCGTGATGAAACTTCGATAATAATTGCAGAAGCCCACAAACTGCGGAACCTGCAAGAGGTTATTCCAGCGGCCGTGTGCAGTCTTCTTCTCTGGTGACCAATTTCGGACTGTATCGATCTTATCTGGATCCATGGAGACTCCTTTTGTTGATATAACCAGTCCCAAATACTTAATAGTTTCGTGATGAAACTCAAATTGTTTTGGCTTTAAATAGAGTCCTGCTTTTAGAAGGCGTTCCATGATCCACTTAACATGTTCCTCATGTTCCTCGATTGAATTGCTATATATCAGAATATCATCCAAGTAAGCCGATGCGAAACGATCCAGGGCCTCCTGTATTGTATTGTTAATCTACCGTTCAAAATCCGCAGGTGCATTGTTTGTTCCAAACTGCATTACCAATGGTTTGAACAGCCCATACCGGGTACGAAAGGCTAACATATGTTCGTCCTCATCCTCAACTCGTACTAGGTTATACGCTCCCCTCACATGCAACTTAGTGTAAATTTTCGCTCCTGATAAGAGGTCTAAAATTTCCTGGATGAGGGGTAGAGTTTACATATTTTTTATTGTCTTACGATTGATATCTCGATAGTCGATGCAAAATCGAAGCCCGCAGTCTGGTTTCTTTGCGAACAAGCACAGTGCCGCATATGGGGAAGAGGACTGCCGTATAAACCCCTTTGTCAGATTATCTTCAAGCCTTTCCTTCATTATCACCAACTCATCTCTTGTCATCTTATAGAGAGGCCCCCAGGATGGTATTTAACCTTCGCTAAGTCGGACCTCGTGGTCAACATTGGGTCGGTGCGGTGGTAACCTATCAGCCAACACCTTATTAAACAATGGGAGACACTCATGATACTGTTTCGGAATAACTTCCTGCGAGGGTTTTTGCTTGAAATCTTTGGCTTCGATGGATTTATTGATATGTTACCGCGATGCATTAAATATGGTCGATTTCCCTCGTTTGACTGTTCGAAAGAAGGATGCCCCATTTAGCATGACTATTTTTCCTCGGAAAGCCTTCAGTTTTCGTATCTCCGCCCTCCAGAGTTCTTTCTCTTCGTATATTGGTTCTGGTGGTTCTTCGAAAACTCCTTGGACCATAACGGGGGTATCCTGACAATGGTCTATACAATATTGAGAGCCGAAGGTAACCGTATTTGATGCGAACCGAACCGCCACATCATGTAACCTCAACCATGGAATCCCTAGGACAATAGGGTAATGTGCTCACTTCGTAATAAACATTTGGATTTGTTCCTTCTGATATTGTATCCCCATTTCAACCTTTGCTAGCTGGGTTATATCTCCTGATTCGATGGTTCTGCCATCGATAACCTCTACTTGGCTTTTTTCTTTAAGTTCCTGCAGTGGAACTTTATGGTGACAAGCAAAGTCTTGATCCATAAATGCAATTCCCGTGGCTCAGCAATCTATCAACGCATGTGTTTGTATCATTTTGTGACGACGGGTCAGAGAGCAGGTTTTAACGAAATGTTTCCATTCCATTGATTCTTGCAATACATCCACCTTGCTAATTGAAAACCGCGAAATCCCAAAGCACTGTGAAGCATTTAAATTAAAACTTTTCTTGTCAATTAGGGAGTCACCTTTCCCTAATCGACCTGCTCTGTTCCCTTTCCTTCCAGACCTTCATTCCCTTCCGCCTCCTTTATTTCGGCCCCTGCCACCTTCAATAAGCTGGCCTTTTTCCTCACCGCACAATCCACTGCCCTGTGGTTAAACCCTCCACAATTTAAACATCTCCCGTCTGTGAACCTCTTCGCCCTCTCCTCGCCTGAAATCTTCCTTCGGCCTGCAATGAGATCCATAGGCGCCGGTCCTGCATATCCTGCCACGGTTCCTGCTGGTGCTGTTTCCGGGCTATTTGGGGGTCTAGGTTCCTTTGGCGTGGTGGGAGCTCTTGTTGATCCTGCCCAGTGATGTTAGGCGGCCTTCTCTGTTCGATGCCGTCGGTTCTGGTTGTCTCGTTTCTGACACAATGTCATGAACGCTGGGAGTTCGTCGGGCATATCTGGATTCATACAGGAATCCTTCATTTCTTCAAACAACCCTGACCATAGGGCATTCTGTAGGGCCGACGGATTCTAATCAAGGTCGGCAGCATTAACTTGAAACTCAGCGTAGTCCTGAGAGAACTCGCGGTTCTTGTGTTTAATCTCCCGTGTGTTTAGTTCTGCGGTGGCTACTCGGTCGGGTCCCCAACAGCTGCTTCCAGGAGATTTATAAAAGCAGGTAGCCCATCCAATCCCACCTCTCCGTTCTCCCGTACGTGTGGTAATATCTGCTTCAAGGCGAACCCGGTCAGGCGGTTGAAGGCATACCTCATCTTCGACTGTTCGTCAGGAATGCTGCGGGGTTTGTCCCGGATACCCATCCGGAGTTGTGCAATCCAGCCTCTCAACTGAGTTCGATCCGATCCTGAAAATTCCAGGGAGTCCGGCAATTCCAGTCCTCTGTCCTCCTGATCTTGGGTGGGTATTGGGGCTGCCGGTACCGCTAAGGATAGCGCATTGGCTAACTGTCTCTTCAAATTCCGGGTTTCCACGCTGGCTTCCCTCGCATCTCCTGTCATGTTGTTCAATTCCCGTCGTATCTCGTCGCCTGTCCCCGCCACTTCGCGAGTCTGTCAGGCTACCTCCTGTTCGTTCAGAAGGGTGGGCAGTTGTGCTGTGTAGCCGATATGATCACATTCGAGTTGGGTTGGTCTAGTGTGAGCTCGGAGGATGGTTATCTGGTTCTGCAGGTCTGCTATCGCCGTTGTGTGGTTGCAAACATGTTGTATCTCCCGTACGGGTTGTGAATGTTGTGCCACCCTGCTTAGAACCTGCTGTGTAACCATCGATAGCTCCACGTTCCCTGTTTCTGTGGATTCTCCAAGGTTTGTTTCGAAAATCCGTTTGATGATTCCTTTGTCAGGTATCGACACCAGGGCCGCTCGGGGTTCCTGTGAACGTCACATTGCAGAAAATCAGGGACATTTACAACTGCCAATTAAACTGGTCGAGTTGGGAGGGGGTAGGTGTCAGTGGTTCAACGACAGTCAGAGGGATTTCCGAGAGGCTTCGCTGTTTCTGCTGCTGCTGGTGAGTGTCCTTCGGTTTCGTGGGTGCCGTGGCAATCGTGTCCCTCAAACCAACACGGAATTTCTGCTTCACAGTTAAATCAGTAGTGGGCGCACCGATACCTGGTACAGCTATTCCCAAAAACTGGGTCGTCTGTTGCCAGGCCGCCTCTGTATACGGCGGCTTCTGTCCATTAGAGAATCCAGGGGGACGGAATGTCTGACCGTTCCCAAAAGTCGAAGGGGAGGTAGGTTTCGTCTACCTCAGTATTCAATAATCCTTCGATTCGGTTGAAGGCGTTCAGAGGTTCTGGTTTGGACAAGGTGCAGGGTGTTCCGGCAAGATCAAACTAATTCGTTCATGAGGTGCAATTACTGTCGTATTTTGGGATTCGACTAATGTGATCGATTGGGATAAATTTGGATGTTCAATCCGGTAACCTGTCTGCGGATGTCGACGCAATCATCGCAAATATCAATCCAGTAACGTTCGTATCCTAAATATACCCAAAATGAAGAGGAGCAAGGTTCGTGATGATACCTACAACCATTCGAAGGGTGCAGGCACATTCAATGGTTTCAATTCATAGCTACAATTACCCCAGATCGAAACATAGCTATCAGTTTCTTCAAAGAAGTACCAACACAAATCAAAACAAGGGGTCAAGCAATGTTGACAACACATTTGCTATCAGGTGCGTTTATTGAGGACTCGTTCTAATGTAACGGGCGGGGTCGTGCGCAGGTGATGCGAAAGTTTTGTAAGACGGAACTCAAAGTATGTATCGAGTAATAAATACAGCGTCAGGAACAAAAAGTCGAGATTATATTCAAAGTCGTACTATTGCTTGCTAGACAAGAGAACGAGTAAAGAGACCTGAAATGGGAATCCTCCAACACCAAACAACCTCTCTTGATATACAATTTTGTTGTCCATCCTCGAACCATTCCCCATGCTTCAATATACCACACGAACCTTCCCTCATGATCTTACACACCATCTCCCAACGTCTTATCAAAACAATTATGCCACCACACCCAACGTCGCAACACTTCTTGCCATGTCCTCATCTCATTTTGACCATTTCACATTATCCCCACACCATTACCGACTGCTTAAGTTCCTCTAGAACCTTCGTCCCCGCTTTCTCCAAATGAGTGACTTGCCCTTCGCTGGTTTCTACATATGTCCCTCCGTACCTGAAATAATATAACCTGTCGCATCTCCGATTCCTTAATGAGGGACATGTCCCTCGCTAATTCCCGCATATTTTGCACCGTGTCTGTACAAATGTAACCCGTCACATCTTCAATTCCCTAGGGCCATAGCACCTGATTGTTGTTATTGCCCGCCGGATCGCGACTCGTACCATCTGTGTCAGTGATGGTCAATTAATTCGCACACAAAATTTTCTAAGTTCCAGTTTCTTAAGATGATTTCCCCCATCTCCTCTGATCTCTCTCCTTCATGTGCTCAACTCTACCATCACCTAAAACACGAAGTTAAATCATGCCTCTCTAGCTCTCCATGCCAAGATCATGAGTTAACACCAGATACAGTATATACCAAGTACAGCATCATCCAAAGATCCAGAGTGCCCCGCTCCCAGTCAGTTTCCCATCTCACAGCGGATGTTGTACTCAACTCCCCACATTTCCACGATTGGAAGTTAACCAATGAATAGAGTCTCAGCTGCCATCGGGTCTCCCTCCAAATTGACCACCTCAAAGTACATCTCCAATCTCGCATGATCATAGCCTGCAAGTGCTGCTCCACAGACGCTCGGTCACAGCCTCAGAGTGCATGTCTGAGTTCGATCGACCTCCGCCTACAAGTGCATCTCCTGAGTTCTCTTGATCTCGGCTTCCCAGGGCATCTCCAAACTCTATCCATTATGGCCTCCAAGTGCATCTACCAATTAGCCCAATCAAGACCTCCAATTATATCGTTCTGGTGCGATGGTGGGTATACAGTGATACAGGTGTAACATAGTCGGAATGAGCGACGAAGAGTATATATTCGGGAGACCGCATGGTAGATGGACAGCATTTCATTTTCATCTCATCTTGTGATACAATGAAAGCACCCACTCAAGCTTTCCCGATCTTGGGTCTCACTGTCTTTTTCCGAAGTTTTGTTGATCGACACAAATGCATGGATCCTCCCAACCATTTAGTATCATGTCTTCTCACCATCTTCATACGCACCGCAAGCTTAATGTACAGGAAAGGGGAGGTGAGATTTTCGCAGCCTCACTCATTGAATTGCAATTCCGATTCAAGGGTATACCCAATGAAACCATTCCAACGTATGTTCAAAGTTGGCCTCAACTCTAGAGTTTTTGTTTTAAATAGGTGACCAACAGAGCAAGAAGAAACAGCAAAAGGGCAATCGGAGGGTCATATGCAAGGCAACATGTGTTATTGACACCAAGCGTGGTGTAATCCAACACAGGGGGGTCTCTGACAGCTCTGACAGAGCTGGTCCACTCTGACGCAGCCATTCGACCCGGACAGAAATGTGTTTAACTGATGTTGCCGATACGCTCTTGTCAAAATTAGCATCAATGGAGCGTCAATAGTGTTTAGCTTAGCATCATGGTTACTCTGCATGGGGATTGGTCTCATAGATTCATACATGATGTACAGGCTTCCTTTATAGGCAAAAGAGAAAGTGCTACACTCCCTGCCGGATTCTGAAACTGAGCATCCACAGAATGTGAACGATTTTTGGTTTTGGAAGTCAGGGAATTGATAGGAGTCCTGGCCATTTTGATGCATACTGAAAGTATTGGCCGCCTTTGTAAGCCAGAAAGCAACCAATACTCTCCCTGCCCGAGCATGAAATTGATTGTCAATGGAGAGTCAACGAATTTTAGCTTTGCATCATGGATAAGCAAAGTGTGCTGTGGCCGATTTTAGCTATATATAACATTGTGACCGGTTATACCGGCTAAAACACATAGGATCACAGAGTAGCAACATTGAGAATAAATAACAGTCAGGTTGTCCAAGAGGCTGTCACGGGATCATCGCTTGTTCTCTGGCTATAAAGGCTGCCACTTCCCGGAATAATGATGTCTGTGATCATTCACCAAATAGATTATACCGGATGTAAGACTAAAAATCAATGTCGCTCCTTTGAAGCACAGTGATAAAATGGGGTAGGGCTTGTCTAGTTCTCAGTTTTGCCTATAATGGCAGCCAATACTGTGATTGCATATAATGATGACTATTTCACTTTTGACTTGTCTGACTTCCGGGAACAATAATCGTTGATGCTCAGTTGACGCTTATTTTCACGCTATTGACTATCATATTCAGGATGGGGCAGGGAGCATTTCTCGCTTGTTTGTCGTCATAAAGGCAGCCAATACATCAGAAAACGCAAACAATATACCAATGCCAATATTTTGCGATTTGCAATAGGATATCTGAAAGCGACCAAAAAAGAAAAACCACAAAAACCAGAACCATTGATTGGAACGAATATGTCTAGCCAAACCTGGCAAAGCCCGTGTGTTGACGGGAATAGGTGTGCTTTTGGCCTGCCAAGTTGTGGTGGGTTGGGTTTTTAAACAGGTTAGCAACCTAAACAAAACGTTTTAGAGGTCCGAACCAGGACGGCATCCTGGTTACCCAGACCCGTCGCTAACACTGACTGCGAGTACTATATGTCATTTCGAACCTCCTGATTCATGTAGTGGCTGGTGGTTTTTCAAGTTTAAGGCGGGGCCATTTTGTGTTCATTAACCAACAAAATACGTTGAACGATCAAATCGCATAAACTCAAGTATATACATCCCTTCCACCCGCCTTCACCTCCATTGTCTTTTCCTTCCTTATAAAACACACAGCCATTATATTGAACTCTCTCGACATCACATGACAAGCACATCAAAACGCTCGTCCTTTCAAAACACACATGATCACCTACACAACGTTGTACGTGCCCTCTGGGCTTCCTTTTCGACTTTCGACTGTATCATACTGGGTACATGTCCGGTGTAGATTGACTTCCAACTTGCAGCGATGGGACCAAAAGCCGTCCGCAGAGGAAATGGTAAGACACCTGCAAAGGCAATTATGCTGACATCAGGTATAAATCGATGCCTGTCGTTGGATCAGGACCATAAGAAGGTATTCATCTCAGAACTCATCTGTGACTCATACAGATATTCAATGTTTGTAGCTTCATGGATGAGAGGGCATAGGATCTCATTTATAATATAATCTTTCTTGATCCAGTTACGACTGGCTACTTTACACAATTTTGCATAATGTGGCTGCACCGCAGGAGCAGGAATTTACTGTTCCATGAGTGGTGGGCAGTCTTCTGCTCATATATCGTGCAAATGTTTTAACAAAACTGGTGTGGAAATGAACAAATGGAGGTGGAACCACCCAATGCCTTTGGGGATCAAGTCGATCACTCCAATGCGGAGACAACCAGATTGGTGAAGGTTAAATGCACCAGTGAGGAATTGTCTTGGTACAGTAGCGATATTCTGTGGGCAAAGATTAAGCCACCAAGCCGCGGGCAGTACAAGCCAGATGACTTCCTGGAGGTTAAACCACTGAATTTTAATGCGAAAATGGATGAGGATGATGATGATGAGAACTGGGCAGATCCACAAGTGCCGACTGGTCGAAGGAGCCATCCTAGTGATAGCAATGGCAATGATGACAGTGAGGTTCTGGAGGTCATGCATCATGGTTTGAAAGGAATTGGGAAAGGGAAGAGTACCAAGTATGGGAAGGGGAAATGGAAGGGAAAGGTGGAGGGAAATGGTAAAGGGAAAGGTAGTGTTTAACAAACCCCAGGAGGAAATGATATCTCTCGTGGCATTGCTTTGGAGTTGCAGAAGGAAATGTATAAGTCAGACTCGAACATGGAGGGCTACCGAGAGCGTGTATATTTAGAGCCAGAAGCATTGCCCGCCTTGTCAAGTGCTTCAGATGATGATACTGACACTGCCGAGGAGTCGAGCACCAAATATGACTCAAAACATGATGTTGAAGTGGATATGTGTATGGAGGATGATGTGGACACACCGGATGGCGTTGATTTAGACTGCAGCGTGGATATTGAAATGGATGTTTGCAAATAATAGGAGAAAGTTCAAGAGGAGGATGATGAGGAGGAGGATGACGAGAATGAGGATAATCGCTAACAACCTTGGATGATTGAGCCTGGAGAGATGGTAAATATTTTAGTTGACGATGTAAATACCATGGTAGACCATCAACCAACCGTGCTACCTGAATACGACCAGGAGATGCCGAAGAATACCCCACAGCCACAACCTCTAGCGCCTGCCCCACTGCAACAAACCCCGGAGCCTCACCCACGACTATGAACTCCGGAGACTAATGCCCTCAGTAGGCTTGACCATTTGGGGCTTGTGCCGCCGCTAGAACCACATGCCGCGGTAGGAACTTTGCGAGATGCTGCCCACAGCAGGTAACACCTCAGACGTGGATGTGGATCAACAGCTGCTGATCAAAGTGGCAGGTGGCGACAGTTTCCCCGATTGCTCTCCCCCGATGTCCCTCTCCCCGATGTCCCTCTCCCTGATATCCCTCTGAATGTGGTCCCTCCCCCATATAAGTATCTCCCTGATTTCAATCTACCTGTTGTCCCTCTCTGTGAGGCGCGTTCTGATGGCACAGGAGTTAAGGAGTAAACCAGACATCACGTTGCAGAGGAGGGGATGGTTGTTACCTTCGGGTTAGGGTCGGGTTCTTGTCTTGTTTGATTCCTTTGATCTAATATATTCATCTCAGGTACGGAGTATTACAGGGGTGACGAGGTTATTGTACAGCTTCCGGTTAATTTGATTGATGGGTTGTGTATTCGTTTTATTGTATTGATTGAATTTAATTCATAGTATTATTGGACAATATGCATGCAGTGTTTTGCAACTCCTGACGTGTAATAAACTTCCTTGTTATGGTGTTGAGGCCCAATGAGTTAGTGCAAAGTATCGTGAGCTTACACACGAGGCTGCTCAGGCCTGACACCAGCTTTTGTTCTTTTGTCCAGTGTATAATCCACTCCTTGTGTGGCGTTGACAATTCCAGAGAAGAATCCTATACGTTGCCACAAATTTTCATGCCGAAAGAAGTTCACATCAGAATGCCGGTGACTGAAACTGATCTAATCACACACTGCTGAACATCTTCAAGCTCCATGTCAGAAGAATCTGTATGTTCGCAACAAGCCCCAACATCTTGAACCGGTTCTGCATCACGAATTCAACACTAACATTGATTAAGTCAAACACTTCTACTCGTTTCCCTACCTCGAAGACGTTGAAAACATCGCAGACTTGGAGTCCCAACCACTGCCACCTTCTCTGCCACAGACAGATATATCCCCTGGCGCTGGCACTCCCCTGGGTGATTACATTGCTTGGCTATGGCAACACGACGCTCAGGACTGCCTTGAGATGAAGCTACAAAACTATCCCCACTGCCATATTGCAACGCGCGAAGAGTACAAATATATCCAGTGTGGAATCAAGAAACAGGGCATGAAGACGTACTATGATATTTTGTTGATGGAACCAAACTCCATTTTCCGTTTCCGAAGATTCAAAAATGGGGATGGAGTCCAAAAGCTGGTGGTTAGCCTGCCTGATGATCAGGCTCTTGGGGAGTGGGAACAACACACTCCTGAGGATATGAGATGAAATGACAATCACCAACGGCCTATCAAATAGTGGAGTCAAGAGATCATGAAAAGCTTGAGATGGTTGATGCGGCAGCCAGCGTACACCGACTATCTCATGTTTGCCCCTCAATGTTGCATTAACAGTGATCAGCATCCGAATCACCTGTATACAAACATTCACACTGCAGATTGGTGGTGGGAGACACAGGTAAGGAGAGATACTTGAGGATAAATATGTGATCATCAACGTTTAGAAAATGCTCAGAGGGTCGAATACACTGGTGCCCTTGATCTTCATATCCTATGGAACACATCTCTCAAATTTTACTGGTGACAAGACAGTGTGGCCTGAATATATGGCAATTGGCAATCTGTCGTCGAAGATACTCCAGATCCCAGCAATGCACATCGTTGTAATGGTCACACTCCGACCGATGCGAATCAAGACACGCAATATTGCTCTAAAATGGCACAATGAGCAGCAACAAACAAAGTGAGACTTGCGGATGGAAGTACTCCGGCGGGTACTCCAGCCACCCACCTTTAAACAAATCCCAACGCTGAGAGCAGGTATTACATAGTTCTCTGTGCAGATAGCAACTTAACGTGTTGCAAACCGGACTTAGCAGCATGGCTTGCACATTGCCCAGAGTATAGGGACTTACCTCAGGGCAAGGGGCATGTCTGGTTGGGTTGCGACTGTCTAGAGACGGAAGTTTGAGATTAGGTGCCTGCTGAGATGCAACACCCCCAGCAGGATCGCAACCTATACAGAACCATCAACAGTGCCAACATCAAGGTAGCTGATGCCAAACTCTCATCGCATCCTGTTCACTGAGGATTGAACGTGTTTTGACATATTCCCTGTATTCTGAGCAACCTCCCTTATCCCAACCTCCTCCATCCAATGCAGATCAGCATACTTGACCACCTCTAGAAGTGGATTTTCAACTTCATGAAAATTCAAGAACAGCTCAACAAGTACAATGCAATCTGGTTATCCTTGCCTGATTGCCATGACCTCACATTAAAAAAAAAGTCACATGAGGAACATCAGCAAAAACTGAAAAGGCATTCTCAGCATTCTCAGCATTTTGAAATTCAATTTCACCTTTTGTCAATTATGCAGTGTACTCTGGCCAGAATTATACTCAGTAAAATTGTTTTCATATCTTTGCAGGATTTTCAAACTTGGTATAGTATTCCCAAAAGGGTATAGCTTAGTCTGTTACATTGTTTTATAGTCGAAAGTCAGTCTACTTTTAAAAATGTAATATGTAATAGACATACTATTGTTTGCTTAGTAATATAATGAAACTTTTGGTTTATATATCTTCATGACAAATCATAATGAAACTAACCATATTTGGAATACCTCCAGCTATAATCGACAAATAACTTTATATCTTTAATAATATTTCCTATTTGAGTTAGTTTGTTCTTGATTTGTCATTGTAACATACTAATGTCAAGTTTCATGGGATGACTCAGCAAAGTATTCTACGTTCATTACATTTTTCAAAATTAAAAGTAGCTAACTTTAAGCAATTAAGAAATGTATTCAACTAGGCTATACCTATTTTGGAACACTATACCAAGTTTGGAAATCCCGTCAAGTTTTGAATGCAACATTACCGAGTATCATTCGTATTACTGAACCCGACAAAATGGACTAAAGGCGAACTTGACTTTCAAAAACCTCCAAAATGCTCAGAATGCTCAGAATACCATTTTCACTTTTTGCTGATGAAGTTGCTCAATGGAATGGAAAGGAGATGAAGGAAATGAGCCGAAACATATTTGGAGTTGTAACCCAGACTCTACATGGCAGAAGCTCCATTCAGCAGCCCATTTTCATGCACACAATTGAGTGCACCAGGGCATTGTTGAGTTTCTATATGTATGCACGATATAAATCCCATGATGATGCACCATTGAGCTACATGGAGGACTCCTTGCAACATTTTGACACCTTCCAAAATGTTTTCTTACTCGGGCGAGCCAACAAAAAGGAAAAGGCCAATGCCAATGACCAGAGAACGGAACTCGTGGAGAAGCGAAACTTATATGACACATCACATGCTGAAACTAGGATGCCGTGCACAAAACGGTGTGAAATCAACACCTGGCGGGATTATATCAGCCACAAGATATATATCTGCAAGGAGTTAGATACTGGCTGCAACTATCTGAAGATCGACTTAATGTCTCATTGTGCCGAACAGATTCCTCGATTCAGAGCTTTGCAACAATATTGTGGCAAGAGACATGAACAAGTGTGTGAAATGAACCTCAAGGACAGTTGGAACGCATTCAATCACAATCTCAACTACCTGCAACAAGAAATGAGTTTTTAGTGTCATAATCACTGCTTCGAACTGAGGGAGCTCCATTTGAAGCTCTTGCTCAGCGTTGGGAGAACACCCCTGCCGACAGGAAAGTCTTCCCTTCCCGTCCCGATCTGGCTTCCCTTCTTAGTCCGTAGTCATATCCGAAGCACAAATTTATGGGACCCCACAACTGCCTGGATAGAAAGCAATGTGAGGCTATGATCAAAGTCTTCAGAACATTACACCACAATATGGAAGACTCAACACACTGCATTGCAACATACAACAGCACACAGGACTGTATCAACATAAGGAGTCGTAACAAGACATATATATCCAATGAACAACTGCACGCAACGGAGCTCTGTATTTACCATGATATTAATGTTCACATTCAAGGTTTAAATAGTGAAAACAAATCTCAGATGTGTCGATGCTCAGGAAGGCAGAGCTGGCGTGGAGGAGATTGACGGAACAACTGAGTGTGGGTAAGGCAATGCCCAGGGCAGTGTTATGGCGCGTTGAATGGGCATCTCCCATGGCAACTAAAACGACTAATCAAAATCAAGCTCCAAAAAGAAGATGGAGCTTCCGATGAGTAGTGCTTAGCCCTGGTGCTCTCCACAATACATGAAATCTCGTGGAACCTGAATCAAGTCTCCAAAATATTACAATTGAGAACAGCACCAGCTGCTGTTGCTTTGCATGTTTTCAGCGCGGGAAACATTGTCAGCTGCATACACTTAAATGCAGAGATAGCAACAGGTAGTAAGACAGGAGACAGACAGAACGAGCACTGTATTGACAATAGCCATATAGATGCCGTGACTTGCAATGATGTGTATCATTCGTAAAGAGAAAATTGCACTTTGACAGGAGGCAGATGGAATGCAAGGGAGATTTTCGCAACATATCCCATCGTATTGAAAAAGTAATTCAAGCGCGTACCGAATGAACCAATTCCGACATATCGTGACAGTTAGCTAGAATGCCAGAATGTTCATTGAAAATAGGAGACCTACAGAGCGAGAAGAAACAGTGAAACAGAGATCGGAAGGCCGTATGAAATGTGCAGTGTCGTATCGTGGCTATGCCCGGAGTTATCCGCCACCGGGGTGTCTCTGATGGCTTTAATAGAGCATGTTCACTCTGAAGGAGCCACTCCACCCAGACAGAAATATTTTTTGCTGATTGCCACAGAGCGTTTGGAATTCATTAATTCTTTTCTGGCAGACAATAAGTATCATGTTCCTGTAGCAGTGCTTGGGGAAGGTGGGGTACATGGCCCAAATCCAATGCAGAGAGAGTCGAAAGCTGCTACCAAATGGCGAATTTACAGTTTACTTACAGGCGGAAGCGTTCCCACAGTTTATCATCCGCATATTTTATCATCCAGGGAATATCTGCAGCCAGTATGCTGATGAATTCTATCATTCCAGAGTTTATAATAAGGACGGACATATATCATCTTGACTGACCATGTTTCGCGTCACCCTGTTGTGCCATGGTCTTGTGGAGTGGCAAATAAACAAAGGTGTACATCCAAACTCTTCTAAGTCACAGCTTAATGAGGACAGAGCTGATCACTCGAAGTACTGTAATTACAAGACAGCCAGTGGTAAGAACGCCTTGTGCTGTGTTGCAATGGGTTGCAAGTTGTTAACCTCGCCTGGCATTGTGGACACATATACATTCAGAATAAATACCTGGAACACACTACCTAAGAGATACCAACAGAGAGTCTTTAAAAACAATTTTGCTACAGTCAAGCATCAGATCCAACAGGTGGAGAACCGAATGCCTGCAATGGTCATCAGCATGGAAGCAGCACGTGTTGACAATGCTATTCTTCTTTATCATTTGACATTGAAAGTGGCGTGTAGGGATCCTAACATTGAAAGTCCCGACACAAAGATCCCGATAGACAACAATTGCATGAATCATGATCTGCATTTAGGAACGCCAGTGAGCAGTGGGGATTACAAAGATGATGGTGACGAATGCAATCAGAACAATGCCGTCCCAACCACAAGCGGGTGTAACGGCACTGCTGCACATTACGTGTCCAGGGCCGTGTAACACCTGCATTATATAGTTGGCTTGCCACAAGCCTTAGATCTCTAGTGATAATCTTACCTTAACTACCTTTATACTACTCTACAATTTTGACATCCACATGTGCAACGGTCTCTACTGATATTCCTTCCTACAAGGCCATACAGGGGCGTATTCCTTAACACTGTTATCGCTCTGACAATTTCAGATACATTGTGTATACTAGATGTCATGAATTACCCCTTTCCGATACATCATTACACACAATCTACACCCATGATGTCTTACAGATTCGAGAGCACTGATCGCACCTGCGAATAGTCTTGATTTGTCAATTGAATTGAGGTTAACGGTGACAGAGCCAATATTGTGCGGATTCCAGAGGTCAATTGGCCAGAGACACGTCGTGAACACTCCGAATGAGAAACCATACAAACTCGAGATGTACCAATGGCAGATACAACAGAGGCATGAATTGTCCACCCAATCGAGGTTAACAGTAACGCAGACAATTCTGAGTGGATTTGAATGGCCAATGGGCCGGAGACACGTCATGACACTTCAGAACGAGAAATCGTCCGCATTTGACAGCAAAAGATTGCCACTGCAAAGAGGAGAGATAAGTACACCCAATTGAGGATAACGATTGCAGAGACAATTCCCAGTTGATTCCGGAGGCCAGTGGGCCAGGAGACGCGTCAATGACCAAGTAAATCAAATTCCATTTCAACGTATACATACAAGAGCTCCAAGGCTACCAATTGCGGCATCAATTAGATTTGATAAGTTAAAATCCGATTGAGCCAATTGACGATGATAGGACCGATTCCTGATCCCATACGTCCATGAGAGTCGCATCACCAGCAATGCCGAAGGTGGCTCTTGTCCCGTGATTTCTTCGATCCTTATCTGACATGTGTAATTGACGCTGCGAAGAGCATCAATGGGTACATACACAGAACGAAGTGCACCTATGGAGGTTTAGGTCACAATTACGAAATATGCGGGATTGACGTCGATGCAAATCACCGACGCCAAATGCTATCCAATTACCCTCTATATGAGGCAATAGTCATCTATGTTACGGATGCTGTGAGGATTTCTATTAGCGGCTATGCCATGATACAACTATGATTACCAAATGATGACCGATATGATTACTGGTATGATTGAGCTATCACCAGGGGCAGAGTAGGAGATGTTGGAGCAGCGAGTGTAGATCGTGTGGCGGCTCCGACAGGGAAGTTCAATAACCCCAAATGTTCCCTACTGGCTAACAGATACAATCCGGGACTACCGTCGTCAAAAATCGCAGTGAGCACCGGATTGGATGACCGAATCGGATCGTATTGAGGAGAATGTCGTCTGCGCCAACTCTATTCTATTTCGTCAAACAAGTCAATGAAAGCGGATCAATCACCAATAAGCGAATATCGATATGTGCCCCTACGATGGCATATGAAGAGTGTTTTTAGGATTGCAATGGAGATGGTTTTACTTTGTAACCGGGATTCTAAGAATCCGCGGGGCTACTGGAGGATGGACAGTATGGGCACTCTTAGAAGACCAGTGGATTCAGCATGTACGTAAGGTGTGGAGATTCTATTGATGTGTCGTATCCCCAAGTGGGAATTGACATTATTTACGTGTCAGACAGTCCCAATTGGGTGAAGTAAAGCCATTATTTGGGTGTCAGTCCCAATCGGGTTTGACATGTATGTGATTCGCACAGTCAGCTTATTCGTACACATGGTGGCAGCCGCGGCGGATACACTGTGAGCAGAAGAGTGATAGGAGATGCTGTGGAATCAGGCCAGGAATGCTAGTGTCGACTTGCAAAGCATTTGACTATTGGCTCTGCAACCCCAGGGTTAGCGCAAGAGGTGGCAGTGGACCAGGCAGGCCATCAGATATACCCCGGGAATGTACCTGGATCACGGCTAGGGAGGAGATGTGTTTGCAAGGAGGTAGCGGTATTCCGGATATTTAAATGCTTGGAGCCCATGCCTTTCACGTTCAACAGGCCAGCGAGGAGGTCATTTGGATGTTCTTCCTCAGAATGGCAGTGCCAATAGGGCTGCTGGGGGTGAGGGTGGAAAGCATCTCTAGTGGAGAGATAGGCACCAGGCACTGGACGGGCGAGCAGGGAGCAGCGGCAGTAGTTGCGGCAGAAGAGCATCCACATGGGAACATGAAATGACTGCTACCGGCATGCCGAGACACAAAGGTAGTAATGGTCGGCGGGGCTTGGCCCAATTGTGGCGAACTGTTTTAAATCCGTGCTCCTGGATAATCCTTAATATGACTTCAGATCTAGTATGAATTCAGAACTAGCCTGTGCAGATGGAGCCGACACAACAACAAAGATGGTGCGTACAGACGATGGAGAACATATCCCGGCTATATTCGGAGAATTTGTGGTGGATTTCAGCAATGAACCGGAGACTCTCGTGCCGCATCGGTCATTTGACCATGCAATCGACTTGGAGCCAAGCTACAATTTGCCATATGGGCAGATGTACAACATATCAGAGTTGGGTGGAGCGATACTCACGCAATTGTGTGGATTAAGATCACATGCTGATGATGCCGGATCCTGGATTTGGACCTAATGATCCCAGGCCATATGGACGGATTGAGGAGTGGGTATTTTCTTTTGATGGACGATATGTCACAGGATTGCGGGACTATGATAAAAAGACAATTGAAGACGGACATTATCGAGGTTAGTAAATCTGTCATTTAGAGATAATACAGAGCTACAGGAGCAGTCATGGAATGCGACCCATATGAGCCCAATTATGCACAGGGTGGAAACGAATGGCCGGAACGAACTGAATCACTGCCCGAGATTGATTGCCCCCAAAAATGGACTGTTTCTGGAGATAGATCACACCAGGAGATGGATGGCGGCCAGAAATGGATGGCGGCCAGAGAGGGATTGCAGCGAGAGATGGATAACATGGGATGGATCCCATCCAGAGATGAATGGCGGCAGAATATGGATCTCAACTGGATATGGATGGCTGACAGGATGTGGATGGCAGGAGATGGATCACTGGAGACAGATGACAATCAATCGCATTTCCTATATGAAGCGACACAGTTATAATTGAGCGAGGATTTTCAGACTTACTGTTTTCCAGCGGCAAGGCGCCACCGAGTAGGATGACCAGCACTACTCAGAGCACTAGTCAGATCACGATTCAGAAATACCGAAACAGTCGCCTACAAATCCAAGTTACAATGCCGAATACGATCCCGAATCAAATCTAGGGTTACAGCTCCATTACTGATTGCGCACAAACCGTCCGAGATTAATTGTTGGAGGAGCAACAATGATGAAAGAGGGGGATGACAGTGTCGGAATCGCAACAACCCCTACTGCCCAATACCGCACTAGAAGTGTAGGAACGAAGCACCATAAAATGCATTTAGAAATACACAAGGCTAGTAACGGCGAAAGAGCACCCAGAGAAGTGATGGCAAACGCACTGACAGAAAAATCAAGAAACCGCATTGACAAAGTACAAACCGGCATGAGATCGCGACTCAGTATTGGCGATCCCAATTCAGTCCCGACAATCCTGAGATACACAGCTGCTATGGGAACTGATCTTCGGAGTCCATCCTAGCCAGTCCATATGACACCGAAGAAGCTGTAAAGGATTAGTCGTCGGCAGTGCTACGACGTACAAACGAGTGATAATGGTACCCGAATCAAAACCAACCCCTACCCAAGCAATCACCGTACCAGCAGTGCTGGGAGGAAGCACCTTGGAGAGCACTTACCAGCAGAGCATCGTAGCTGGAAATTAGTCGATGCGATATGGATTCCCAGATAAGTGACAGCAAGGACACCTGGAGACAGCGAAGGAAGCTTACCTGGAGGAAACCTGCCGAGCGCACACAGCAATTGGTGATTATATGTGCACCAAGTACAGGGTGGATGTCAAGTGTACAAGTGCACTGACTGGCAAGATGATCAGTGCGACTGCAAGTGTACCAGAGACATGATGAGATAGTCAAGCGAGTTTCATCCATGCCAAACGAGTGCAATTATGTCTACCGAAGCAGTTCCGAACGAGACAGAAAATGATCAATGAATGTATCAAATAGTCTACCGAACAGCATCACGAAAGACAGTGTAGACAACTATCAAAAGATGATTACCGGAATGCCATGAAGGGAGGGCGCAGAAAGTTAGGATTATTGGGAGCCCTCTACAGAAGGCACTGACTGGGACATTTACCCAACGGTGTACAAAAAGGAATGCTGAACAACCATTCAGGAGGCCAATTATCCTGCTTGGCCTATTCTTAATGAGGATGAATAAAACAACTGACGCGCACCGTGTGAGAGCCACCAGCTCCATGAGAGGATGACAGTTATCGAGGATGGCCTATAGAGCTATGCACGAGGGTCGGGAGAGCGCAAATGAGCTTGAATATACATGGTATGAATGACCATAAGATGAGAACCTTACAACATAGAACCTTGGTCATATATGATTGACCATCCATGACAGCTATGATACCGAGAGCAGAAGGTACAATCCAGGCGCAGAAGACAAGCACGCTTCATCCGTGACGACTGAGCACGAATGACTACCAAAGCAGAGTCCAATGCAGTAACAATGATCACTGACAGGCTGGGCCTGCAGAATTGTTAATGACAAATTGGGAAATCTCGAGTGCTAGTGCAGTTGAAAGTATAGTAAGTATGACCGATTACGGGGATGCTTACAAGATACATCTACCTATGCAATTGCCGATGGCAATGGCAATGGAAATGGCAATGGCAATAGCAATGGTGATAATGAGCAGCGAGCAGCAGCCACCATCGATGCCGCCTAGTCAAGACAAGGTTCATACTACGATTGGGGATATCAACAAGATTACTGGGTGTAATTCCGACAATGACAGACACTTGGTACGAGTTACAAGTGCAATATTGGATGTTCAGATGCCGGACATTCCGGAGGTGGAGATATGGGGGATCGTGTTACTTTGGATGTTCCTTCTTTCTCTTCTCTTCTCCTGACTTTTTTACTTTTTTACTTCTTTGGATCTTGGCCCAGTACAAATGGCATCGCCAAGGGTTTTTACCACCCCCGGTGATAAGTCAAATGGAGGTGGAGTTTCCCTGTGCGCTGGATCCACCGATTGGCTACCATATGTTACTCATCATATGTGGGACTTATTGTTTCGTAAATTTGAGTACATTGAACTGTTGTTTGATTGTTTCCTTTCTACTCTTGTACGGGTTTCTGCAGCGAAAGGGGTCTGCACCTAAAGAGGGGGATAATGTAACGGCACGGCTGCGGGTTACGTGTCCAGGACCGGGTAACACCAGCTTTATACAGTTGGCTCGCCATAAGCCTTAGATCTCTAGCGATCATCTTACCTTAACTACCTTTATACTATTCTACAATGTTAACATCCAGGTGTGCAACCGTATCTACTGATGTTCCTTCCTACGCGGCCATACACAGGCGTATGCCTCTTTACTTGGCAACAACAGCCCATGACAGAACTTGCGAGATTTGACTTGGGAACCACTGATATCAAGGGGGTTGAGGGCTACAATGGCAATGATGCAGATGCGGATGCACATGTGGAGGAAGATTCATCAGACACCGATAATGGATCAATGCAGAATGTGGAGGGCTTAGTGCATAGTTGGTTCGACCTGTGGACCAGGGATGTCAACTGGTATGAGTGCGACAATGGCAACAATGGAAATACCGATCAGAAGGATGATGAATTGCAAGCCAATGATTGATCAACACGGAATGTGGATGACTGAGGGCATAGTACTGGGGAGTGTGAAAATTGATCAGTATATTTCAGACATGGAAAACACGATAGTGTTGAAGAAAATACTATGGCCAGTACTGTCTCCGAAGAAAACACGGTATTTCAATAAGTGGCAAAATCTCAAAGCTAAACATAAATGAGAGTGCAGCATGTAGCTATCGGCCTAAGAAAGCCATAAACATCGCCAGGCGTGGTGTAAACGGCTACAGATTAACTGCAGCCCCTGCGAAGAGTGTAATACATGTGTGGATCCAGTGGGGGGTATATTTCACCACATTCAGGATGCCATGTAAAGGAGGTCAGTATGAAATCGGAAGTGTGATATTCTGCGTTAGTTGGTACGAGGTGCTGTCAGCACTGTCAGAGCCTTCTAGAACACCCGGATGTTTCCGACAGAAACTAGGGTTGTTGCTGATGCTTATCATATAATTCCCTGGGTTCAAAATTTCATTTCTTCTAAGAATGTGGAACATCGGTAGCAGGACTCAACAAGATCTGAGAATCATTGACAGGATACAATCTGCATCATGATGATGCGTTTAATCTCTACCACACCTTTACTTTACAGAATGCTGAATTTAATTTACTATATATGTAGTCACATTTCATTTAGTCTCTGCTTGGATTGTTTCTTAGATTTCGCTTGCTACGTTTTTAACTGATGACATAAAGGCATCACACTGCTCTGGCACCTTCTCTTGCATCACGTATGAACAGATGGTGATGACAAATTCCTGACAAGGATATTGAGAATGATTTCAGCACATAACTGGACAATGGCAATGATTGTTCAAGGTGACACTTCATAATCCAATGACTTGCCCCCATAACAACCATCCAGGAAAGTACAATGTCTGTAATGATGAGAAAATTCCTTCACATCAACACTTTCAAATTGAGTCATCGCATCTCAATTAGCATCAACAATAACACTATTTTTCAATTTGGAGCATTTGGAGGTTAGTAGAGTGTTACCCGAGAAGGCTCAATCTGAGGCTGCCTGACTGTCATCAAAGATGATATTCTTTCAAGAATTTCAACAATTGAATTCACCTGCTAATGGATATATGTACTACAAAAATGATTCAAACAACACTGGTGAGTATTTCATTGCATGGATTACTGCAAATCTGTGGTGATATAAGCCCATTGTTGATAATGTATCTGGCCTGGTTGTCAGTGCAGGATACAATTCCCAGACAACTCATTCAGGCTATCTGGCAATGGTCATGATACGTGTGAAGCTGGGAGCTATCAATAATGCAATGTTTATGAGTTCCGTTGCCATGCATGTGGTGAATACCACTCTGATTCATTGTTGGTTGTATGAGAGATTTGCCAGAAGTGATCTAGTCCAGAGAAACGCACACCATTCACATGCCTACGTTTCAGTGATATCTTAATCATCTCCTTGCTTGATTTCATCACAGAGATTGTCCATCAGGCTCGAGCAATGATTACCGGCTTCTGTGCAGAATTGGTTGTCCACTGCAAGAGATCAAACGACTCTAATTACAAATTTCACACATTATTACTTACTGACATCTCGAGAAAACAAGATAGGCAATTGCGCAGGGATAATTTACTTGATCTATAAATTTTCGTGAGGTAACATCACAGTTCCCTTCTTATTTAATCATTGTCTTAATATGCACTTTAGGTGTGTAAAGTAGATTTGCAGCAACAGAAATTGTGGATCTCATTCACTGGGTATACTTCAATGGCTTATGACACAGAGTAACCATGGATAGATCATTGATTGATGATATCGACCATGTATTCATTACCCTCACTGTGAGGGCCATCCACCATGGTCTGTCATCCAGGAATACCGGCAAGGTAAGAATGCTGCCAGTCTTTGGTCTCAGAGGTGGTGTAAAATCTACAGGCAATATAAGAAACATTAATCAGGCGGTTGATAATTCATCCACATATGGAATTTGTAGTCTTAATCCGGATTTCACTCGTCCTTGGCCGATGTTTTCGATGACAGGATAACCATTATTTGCAGCATGATTCGCTACCAGATCCACTCGATTGGTACAGACACAGCAGAGGGAGCACCATATACATCACCAAAAAATATTTCCCTCCAGGCAGAATCACTCAGTCAGAGAGGACACGCTTCATCACAGCCATCAAAGACGTCCTGGTGCCAGATTACTCCATGCCCGGACGCAATACCACTCGTTGCATTGCATATCTCTTTCCGATTGCTCTTTCACCATTACTTCTCACTTTGTCTGTCTCCTACTTCAAACAAACACACTAGCATTGTGGCCAAATGTAACCATATGTCAGAATGGGTTCATTGGGTACGCACTTGCATCAGGATTGCAATGCAATGGGTGACATTGCCAAAAACCTTCCTCACCTTTCTTCATCCTGCATGCAAACTGCAATTCTCTCATTACTCATTATACACATCATTCAAAGTCGTCAGAACTATGGGGCTATTGACAATCCATTGCTCGATTAAACCATCTCCTGTCTTACAACAGGTAGTTATCTCTTGAATTATGTGCGCACAGCAGATAATGTTTCCCACACTGAAAACTTGCATCGCAACACCTGCCGGAGATTGTATCAGTTGTACAGATCTCGTGACGGGATCCAATTTACCTTAGTTTTCAGGTATTGTGGTGAGTGCCAGGGTGAACCAGTACTCAACAAAAGATCCAACCTCATTTGGGAGATTGATATTAAATAGTCATTGCAGTTGCCACGGGAGATGCCCATTCAGTACCCCAGATCACCTCCCCTGCAGTTGCTTTACCCACACCCAGTTGTTCCGTCACCCCCTTCAGTGCAAGCTCTGGCTTCCTCTGCATTGACACATCTGAGATATGTGTTGACTATCAAATCCCTCAACTGGAATCTTGATGACATGGTAAATACAGAGCTCCATTGCGTGCAGCTGTTCATCCGATATATAAGTCTTGTTACGACTATGAAGATTGATCAACTCCCGCATGCTGTTGAATATTGCCACGCGCTGCATCTTGTTTTGCGTATTGCAGAGAAATGCTCAGAAGTCGTCGATCATACTGTCAGGATGCTTTCCATCACGGCAGATTTGGGGTCCCATGAAATCGGGCTTCACTTAGGACTGGGAGCGCATGGGGGGAGGGCGATCAGCACCAGATGGGAAGACTTTGCGGGCTGCAGCGCTGTTCTCGTGACGGTGAGCAAAAGCTTGCTGATTGAGCTCTCAGATTTCGAAGCACAGAATATGACGCTCAAATGTAATTCCTTATGGCAGGTATTGTTAGCAACAGGTCTGTGTAACCCTCCAGCGGTCGGGGTTTGAACCGGAAAAACAATTCAGTTCAGTTCCCGACCCGTCCAAAAACGGGACCCGGAGCTTCTCGGCTGGCCACGCCTATACCCGTACACGTCAACATGCGGGTTTGGCCGGGTGTGGCCAGACCACTTTGTTCCAATCTCCGGTTCTCATTTTCGGGTATTTCTGTTTATGGTCGCAGTCTGATATGTTTCTGTTATGTGCAAAATATTAACATAGGTACATCATTTGCTTTATTAGTATGATTGGCTGCTTTTATAATCAAAACAAACAGAGACATGCTCTCTGCTACTTCATGAAGTTGAGTGTGAACAATATTTCATCTTGCATCAATAGTAAGATTTGAGTTCCCGAACAGCCATATTGATGATTACGGAAGTCAATAAGCCGGAAATGGATTGGTTTGCCTCTGCGACAGCGCAGCCAATATTCTGAGAGCTGATGGAAATCCATGATAGTGTCAGCGGAAAATTGCAATGCCACAAGGAACATCACAAGCTTGCAGTTGTCATATAAGAGAAGCATACGGGAAAGCACCGTCTCACACATGCATATCCCCTTTCACAACAAACCTGGTACACAATTCCTCATTGCTTAAGAAATCAAAGCCTGTTAATTCTGTAAGCTTTTACCCCAGCATATTTTTTCCCTACCTACTTACCATACAGAAAATGGATTCACATGAACATATAGTATTGGCTCATAGGTTATCTGTACACTATCTTCACAAAATGTAATTATTGACGACAAATCTCCGGAAACAGTCATTGGCGTATGTATATTGATACGTGTTTGAATTTTTTGGAGTTCAGTGAGTCCATTGTGACACATGATAATTCATCGGAACATGTGCAAGGGTTCGACGGGCCAAATGAACGTTGTACACTCCAAACCGAGTTGATTGTCAATTAATTCATGCGATATCGTCCTACCTGTTACAGATCAGTTATACTGTGCAATCAAAACTCAGGACACAATGTACTAATAAAGGTTCACTTAGTGGTGGTATTTGAGTGATAGAAGTAGCGGTCAATGCGCAACGGCAATCAGTATGAATGACCACCATCATGGTGCAATCATCCATACATCCAACAATGTCACTCAGCGTTGAGACTGAGTGCACATAGTCAGCATTTGGCAAAATGCTTATGGTAGCTCATAGAAATCAAGGATATGGAATTGAGTGACAATGATTTTCAGTTTGGTATGTATGTTAATTGGGTAGCTGTTTGCACGCAGTTATGCATAACCAATGTATTGGCATCCTGTATAGTGGAAAGAGATAGAGACACGGTAATGGCCCCATTCTCAAAATGAGCGTCAACAGAGTGTCAATGAGTTTTTGATTATTAAGATATACAATTGTGAAGTGATTTGCTCGCAGTTACTCATAATCAACAGATTTGCAACCTGTACAGTCAAAAGAGACCACGATATGGTAACAGCCACATTCTGATCATGAGCCACAACGGAGTGTCAACAATTTTTTGTCTTGGACGAAAGTTCATTGGAAGGCGATTTGCTTGCTGTTATCCATAACCAATGAATTGTCAGGCTTTATAGGTAAAACAGACATCGACATGGTATCAGCTGTATTCTGAAAATGAGCTTCAACAGAGAGTCCAGGATTTTTGATCTTTTAAGTATGTCAATTGGGAAGTGATTTGCTCACTGTTATCAATAATCAATGAATTGGCAGCCTGTATGGGCCAAAACAAAAGCGACATGGTCACTGCCCCATTCTCAAAATAAGCATCAACAGAGAGTTGTTAATTTTAGGTGTTGCATCGTTTATAATCCAAGGGATGTGCTATGGCTTGTACCCATACACGGAGTATTGGGTCTTGTATAGTCAATATGATACATATCGATGTCGCTACCCCTAACAATTAGTGTCAACAAAGCGTCAACAGAGCGTCAACAGAGAGTCAACAGAGCGTCAACAGAGCATCAACAGAGCACCAACGAGTTTGGGTGTTGCAACTTGAATAATCCAAGCGTGATGCTGTTGCGCTTACCCAAAATTAAAGTATTCGCCTCATTTATTGTCAATATGGTCAGGGTCAATCTAAACACACCTGAAAATGAGCGTCATCAGAGCATCAACAGAGCGTCATCAGAGCGTCAACAATCTTGGGTGTTGCATCTAGTATAATGCAAGGGCTGTGCAACAAAATGTACCCAGAATCAACGTAATGGCCGCCGTTATGAGCAAAAGAGATTGTGACATGGTGTAAAGGCATACGCCCATGTATGGCCTCGTAGGAAGGTATATCAGTAGATACGATTACACACGTGGATGTCAATATTGTAGAGTAGTATAAAGGTAAGTAAGGTAAGATGATCGCTAGAGATCTAAGGCTCGTGGCGAGTCGACTATAAAAAGCGGGTACTATCCTTCCCTGGACACGTCACGTGCAGCCGTGCCATTACATTATCTCCCTCTCAAGGTGCAGACCCCCTGGGCTGCATAATCCCGTACAAGAGTAGAAAGGGGAGGAAACAATCAAACAACCGTTCAACGTACGCAGACGTACGAACCCATAAGTCCCACAACCGATCAGTACCGTATGGTAGCTATTCGGCGGTTACGGCGAACGGGGAAACTCCACCTCCACTTGACTTATCTCCGGAGGTGGTAAACACCCATGCCGACGCCATTTGTACTGGGCGGGGATCCAAAGAAGTAAAGAAGTAAACAGTAGAGAAGAGAAGAGAAGAAAGGATCATCCAAAGTGACACCGTCCTCATATCTCCACTTCCGGAATGTCCGGCATCCGACCATCCAATATCGCACTCGTAACTCGTACCAACTATAGGTCATTGTCGGAATTAAACGTAGTTATCTTGGTGAAATCCGCAATCATAAGATGAGCCTCGTCTTGACTCGGCGGCGTCGATGGTGGCTTCCGCTCGCTGCTCATCATCACCATTGCCATTGCCATTGCCATTGCCATTGCCATTGCCATCGCCCTCGCCATCGCATCAGTATATTTCGAATTTGTAAGCATTCCAGTAACCGGTCATACTCACCTTACTTTCAAGAGCACTAGCACTCGAGCTCTCCCAATTCCTCGTGAACTCCGCAGGCCCTGCCAATCAGTGATCATTGTTGCTGCTAAGCTGCAGAGGCAGTCAGATTCGCGCTCAATCTGCACAGATGAAGCGGGGTTGACTTCTCGGCATGAATTGTAGGTTCTGCTCTCAGTATCATAGCCGTCGGTGACGGTCAATGATATATGACCTCGTATCTATCTCGTCAGCTTCTCATGCAATGGTCATTCATACCATATATATATGCAATCGTGCTTGCGCTCTCCAGACCGTCGTGCATAGCTTTGTTGGCCAGCCTTGATATCTGATATCCTCTCATGCAGCCGGTGGCTCTCACACGGTGCCCGTCAGTTGTTATATTCATCCTCCTTCAGCATCGGCCAAGCAGTCTTATAGGCCTCCAGTATGGTCGTTCGGCATTCATTTCAGTAAGCAGTTTGATAAGCATCGCAGTCGGTGCCTTCGGTAGAGGGCTCCCGATAATCGTCTTATTCAATCCCAATTTGGAGTCATTCGGCCATGATCTTGGTCGTTATGCTCAGTAATCATCTCTCAGTAGTTGTCTCGACTGCCTGTCATGATGCCATTCGGGGACTGTCTCTCCCCAGGTCGTTCTGTGACTATCTCTCGCGATGCGTTTCAGTGAATCGCTCGCGATGCCGTTCGGTAGACTATTTGGTACGTTCGGAGATCATTTTTGATCTCTTTCGGAACTACTTCGGTAGACATAATTGTATTCATTCGGCATTGATCGAACTCGCTTGGTCTTCTCATCATCTCTCCGGTGCTCTAGCAGTCGCACTGATCATCCTCCTAGTCGGTGTACTTGTAGGTACACTTGACATCCGCCCTGTGCTCGGTGCAGTTATCATCTCCAATTGCTCACCGGCTGTCCTCCGGTTATGGATTCCGTTCCTCCTCCAGCTGTGATTGCTGTCGCTTGTCTGGGTATCCGTATCGTCGTTTTCTGAGTCCACCTGTCGTTTCACCTCTAGGTGCACTGTTGACTCATCTCCACGTATGCTTGTTGACTCTGCTATTGATCTCTCCCAAGGTACGCTCATCGAATAATCTCCAGCTGCGATTCTGTGCCGGTAAGTGCGCTCCAAGGTGCTTCCTTCCAGCAGTTCCAGTACGGTGATCCCCCATTTGTACGTCGTAGCTCCGCTGATGACTAATCCATTACGGCTTCTTCGGGTGCCATATCGGTTGGTTTGGCTTGATTCTGAAGAGGATTTCCAGTAGCAGCTGTGTATCTCGGGATTGTCAAGACTGAGTCGGGATCGCCGAGACTGAGTCGGGATCTCATTCGTGGTTGTAACATAACCATGAGGCTTCTTGATTCATCTGTAGGTGCGTTTGCCATCACTTCTACATTGGTGAATGCGTTTCACAGTGTGTCGTTCCTGCACTTCCGGTACGGTAATTGATCGCGGTAAGGGTTGTTGCGAATCCGGCACTGTCATCCCCCTCTTTAAAGATCGTTGCTCTGGGAAAGATTAATCTCGTACGGCTTGTGCGGTATCGGCATTGTAGCTGTGACTCGGGATCTGATTCGGGATCTTATTCGGCATTGGAACTGGGGCATTTAGTAAGTGGAGCCATGCCGCTGGTAAATCGTATGTCTGCATATATGCGCTAGATTGTAACTTCGTAGCGTGAAATCGAAGTGATCTCGAGAAGGGTATAACTTCGCATAACCACAATATCTTCATACAGGGAAGGAGATTGATTGTCATCCGTCTCCCGTGAACCATCTTCTGTCATCCATCTCCTGTCCGGAATCCATCTCCGGTCATCCACATCAGTCATTGATCCATATCTGGTCGCGATCCATCTCCGGACCAGACCCATCTGGCTTCAGCCATTCGTTCCAAGCTGTGCGTAATTGCTCTCGTATGGGCCGCATTCCATGACTGCTCCTGTATCTCTGTAAGCCCTCGAAAGGTCATATTTACTAACCTGCGTAATGTCCACCTTCCATTGACTCTTCATCGCAGTCCCATAATCCGGTGACATATCATCCATCATAAGTCAATAATCACTCATTGATCCGTCCATATGGCATGGGATCTTTAAGTCCAAATCCAAATCCCTGATCCGGCCTCGTGAGCAGGTGATCTTAATCCACGCAATTGGGTGAATATCGCTCAACTCAACTCAACTCAACTGAAAACTCCGTTCAACTCAACTCCGCTGAATTGTAATCCGCACATGTGGCAAATTGTAGCCAGGCTCCAAGTCGATAGCATGGTCAATTCACTGATGCGGCGCAAGTGTCTCCGGCTCTTTGCTGAAAACCTCGACGAATTCTCATTATATAGCTGGGATATGTCCTCCATCGTCTGTAGGCACCATCTTTGTTGTTGTGCCGGCTCCATCTGCAAACGTTAGTTCTCAATTCGTACTAGATATGGAGCGGTATGAAGGAATATCCAGGAGCCCGGATTCAAAACGGTTCGCCACAATACGGCCAAACCCCGCCGTCCAGTACTCCCTTCTTGTCTCGGCGTGCCGACAATGTTTACACCAGTATACCCTTGGGAACCTCTTTCTGGCCGTTGCCGCCTCTGCTCCCTGCTCGCCCGTCCAGTGCCTGGTGCCTATCTCAGCACTAGAGATGCTTTCCACGGTGACTCCCAGCAGCCCTGTACGATCTCCCACTCTTAGGAAGAATGTCCAAACGACCTGCTCACTGGCCAGTAGATCGTCAATAGCAGTAGCTCCAAGTATCAGTATATATGAAGTACCGCCACCTTCGGAACACGCATCCTCCCTAGCCGTGATCCAGGTACATTCCCGGGGCATACCTGATGGCCTGCCCGATCCACTGACACCTCTTCCACTCACCCTGGGGTTGCAGAGCTAAAAGTCGAATGCTTTGCAATTCGACACTAATTCTCCAGCTCACACAGCTCGTCCACTGCGGCTGCTACCAATTTGTACGAATTAGCTTGCTCAGCGAATCACATACTTGTCACACCCAATTGGGACTGTCTGACAACAAATAACGTCCATTCCCACGTGGGGATACGACACATCAATTGAACCTCTCCGTGCGTTAAATACATGTGGAATCCGCTGCTGTCCTGAGAGTGCCCAGACGGTCCATCCTCCGCTAGTCCCGTGGATCCTCAGAATCCCGACTTCAATTGAAATTGAAATAATCTTCATTTTATTCCTAAAAAACCTTCTTCGTATGCCATCGTATGGGCACACATCTGTATTCGCTCGTTGGCGATTGATCAGCTTTCGTTGATTTGTTCGATGAAATAGAATAGAGTTGGCGCAGACGACTCTCTCTCCTCGCACCGATGCGATTCGGTCATCCAATCAGGTGCCAAAGGTGATAATTTGACAATGGTAATCGCGAATTGTATCTGCTAGCCACTTTTGAGCATTCGGGGGTAATTGTACTTCCTTTTGGGGGTTGCCACACGATCGGTGATTGTTGCTCCTCTGTTTCATCGATGACTCATTCTGAGTCGTAGTTGTTGACCTCCCAAAGCCATTGATGAAACTCCTAACCATCCGTAACATAGATAACTTCACCAAGTCGTGTAGAAGGTAATTGCGATTGGAACTTCCATCGGTGGCATCGCTAGATGTGAATGGTGTGTATCGCGTAAAGCCGCCCTGATTCTCCGTAGGTGCACTTCTTTTGAGGTATGTGCCCGTTTATCGTCAATTGGCTATCATCAAGGTGAACTGAAGGGATTGGCTTCGGCATTGCCGGTGACGCGACTCTGAATGGCGTATGGGGTATGGAGTCATCCCTGTAATCGTCAATTGACTGAATTGGAAGGTAACTTATGAAATCTCATTGAAGCCACGATTGATAGCCTTCGAGTTCTCGTATGATGAATTCGTTGCAATTGACTTTGACTGACATGGTCGCTGACGCGTCTCCTGGCCGGTTGGCCTGGAATCAACTCGGAATAGTCTCTGCTACTGTTAACCTCAATTGGGTCAACAATTCATGCCTCGTTTGTATCTGCAATTTGTAGATCTCAAGTCCGTATGATTTATCATTCATAGGTGTCGCGACGCGTCTCTGGCTGATTGGCCTCTGGAATCCACACGGAATCGTCTCTGTTACCATTAACCTCAATTCAATAGACATATCAAGAAACTTCCCTGATGCATTCAGTGTTCCTAAATCTGTATGATATATCGCATGTATTGTGACGAGTCGGAAAGGGGTAATTCATGAAATCCCGTATGTGAAATGTATCTGAAATTGTAAGAGCGATAATAGTGTAAAGGCATATGCCCGTGTATGGCCTCGTAGGAAGGTATATCAGTAGATACAGTTGCACACGTCGATGTCAATATTGTAGAGTTGTATAAATGTAAATAACGTAAGATTATCGCTAGAGATCTAAGGCTCGTGGCGAGTCAACTATATAAAGCGGATATTACCCAGCCCTGGACACGTTACATGCAGCCGTGCCATTACACATGGTGACATCCCCTGTCCAAAAATGAACGTCAACAGAGCGTCAACGATTTTTGGTGTTGCATCATGTATGATCCAAGGGCTGTGCAACAGTATTTACCCATAATCGAAGTGTTGGCACCATATATAGGCAATAATGTATGTAGCAATACTTCTTCACTTGAAAATTAGCGTCAACAGAGCGTCAACAGAGCATCAACAGAGTGTCAACAGAGAGTCAACAGAGCGTCAGCAGACTGTCAATGATTTTGGGTGTTGCATCTTGTATAATCTGAGGGCTTCGCAATGGCATATACCCAAAATCAATGTATTGGCAGGCGTTATGAGCAAATGCGATTGTGTCATGGTCACAGCCCCAGTATGAAAATGTTCGTCACCGGATCGTCAACCGAGCGTCAACAATTTTGTGTGTTGCATCTTGTATACTCCAAGGGCGGTGCTACGGCATTTACCCATAATTGAAGTATTGGTAGCCTTTATAGGCAATATCGTGTGTGTTGTTACTGCTACACCACAAAATGATCATCAAAACAGTGTCAACACTGCGTCAACAGTGCGTCAACAGAGTGTCAACAGAGCATCATCAGAGCATCAACAGAGCATCAACACAGCATCAACAGAGTGTCAACAGAGTGTCAACGATTTTGGGTATTGCATTTTGAATATTCTAAGGGCTCCGCTATGGTGTCTACCCATAATCAGCGTATTGGCAGCCGTTATGAGCCAAAGAGATTGGGACATGTTCACAGCCCCAGTCTGAAAATTACCATCAACAGAGCGTCAACGATTATTTGTGTTGCATATTGAATAATCCAGGGGCTGTGTTACGGCATTTACCCATACTCGAAGAATTGGCAGCCTTTATAGGCTATATCGTCTGTGACGATACTGCTACACCACAAAATGAGTGTCAACAGAGTGTCAACAGAGCATCAACAGAGTGTCAACAGAGCATCAACACAGTGTCAACAGAGAGTCAACATAATGTCAATAATTTTGGGCGTTGCATCTTGTATAATTTAAGGGCCCTGCTATGCCATAACCCCATAATCAGGTTATTGGCAGCTGTTATGAGCAAATGCGATTGTGACATGGTTACAGCCCCTGTCTGAAAATGAGCGTCAACAGAGCGTCAACGATTTCGTGTGTGGCATCTTGTATATTCCAAGGGCTGTGCTATGGCATTTGCCAATAATCGAAGTTTTGGCAGTCTTTATTGGCAATATGGTCTGTGTCAATGCCACTACACATCAAGTGTCACAGGAGTCTCCACAATTTTTGGTTTTGTAAATAAGGTAATTGGTAAGTGATTTGCTCGCTACTATCCATAACCAATGTATTGCTACACAGAATCAGTGAATGAGAAAGTGTCACGGTCATGGCGCCATTGTGACCATATCTGTCAATTGAGCATCCACTGTAGATCATCTATCGCTGTTGATGCAGCTCGGGTAATGATACCATCGCATAAATATTTGAGCATATAACTGAACCATTGACCTCCTCCGTGGTCAAAAATACATATCATTGACACAAAAACATAAATTAAACCATTGTCAATCTGGCAACCTGGAAAAGATACAAAATGTTATTCTTGAATGTTGAACAATAGATTTTGATTGATTACTATTATCAAATAGCAAAGGCATCCATGTTATACAAATTTACAGATGGACCGCTATACAACACGCTGAGAACACGCCCAATTCAAACACGTTAGGAGATATCGAATGAACCGTACCCGAATTGACTGTTCGGATTTATTGACGATTCGGACTGTCAGGCTGGCTGCAGTTCGGTTCTGACCCAGACCTGGACCGGGACCCGCAGTGACGGTCCAGAACCATTGCTTACACAAGTTTCAGGCAGTACAGATTGTGATTAAAGGCGTTCCAACCATCGTTGTGGTTTATTTAATGTGCTTGTTCTTGTCTCTCGGCAGTATACAGCTGCAAGGCTCCATATCAACAACTATTTTCATTTCAATGAGACATCAAGTGGATATTCTGAATGTTGAAGTTGGCATCTAACTCCTTCGAAATATCAATCTCGTTGCCAATATCGTCTTGCTAGCTGTTCATTTTGCGCCGCTTCTTGGATGGTGTCCAAGTTTTAGCATTTGATTTCTCATCTACCATGTGTTTCTTCACATATTCTGGTCTCAGGGCATTGACTTTGGCCTTCCCCTTTTTGCCCACCGGCCTGAGTAAGAAAATCTCTTTGAAGGTTTGAAAACAATGCAAGGAGTCCTGCTTGTAGCACAATGTTGAATCACGGTGGGATCTATATCGAGCATACATATAGAATTCTAATAATGCCCTGGTGCACTCAATTGCGCGATTGAATACTGGACACTGAGCGGGGCTTCCGCCTTGTAGAGACCAGGTTTCAACTCCAAGTAGGTACCAGCTCATTTCCTTCATCTCATTCCCATTCCATTGAGAAACTTCCTCATATGAGTTAGTTTTGGTGTGAGGTCATGGTAAGCAGGAATGGATAACAATTTTGCATTGTACTTGTCAAGTTGTTCGTACGTTTTCGTGAAGTGGAAATTCCACTTCTGGAGGTGGTCAAGCATGCTGATCTGCATTTCATGGAGGAAGTTGGGCTTTGGCAGGTCGCTCACAATACAGGCAAAATGTTGGTACGCGTTGAATCCTCAGATAACATGGCGCAACAAGAGTTTGGTAACAGCTACCTTGGTGTTGGCAATGCTGAGCATTCTATATCGGTCGTGATCCCGCCAGGGGTGTTGCTTGACATGAGGCACAATATCTCCAAGTTCGTTCTTTGGACACTCGCACCTAAAACCTTCATGCCGCTCAAGATGAAGTAGTATGCTATACTCTGGGCAATCTGCAAGCCATTCTTCTAAAAACAGTTTGCAACACCTGAAGATACCATCTGCATAAAGATCGTTGTAATACCCACTCTCAGCGTTGGTTTTTTGTTTACAGGTCAGAGGCTGGAGTACCTACCAGAGTACTTTGTTCAACACCTCTATGTTTGTTTGCGGTTGCTCACCCAGCAGCATTTGACTCATGGCATGGTTTGTGATTGGAATCGCTAGGAGGGCCAACATTACGATGTGGTGGGTTGGGGGCATCTGGCGTATCTACGAAGATAGATTGCCAATTGTCATGTGTACAGGCCACTTATTCTCGTCACGACCAGAATTTGAGAGATGTGTTCCGTCGGACATGAAGCTCCAGTGACCCAGTGTATCCCACGCGCTGAGGGTTGTCCAAACGTCGATTAGCATGTGATTATCCTCGGTTATTTCTCGTTACCTGTGTCTTCCACCTCCAGTCCGCTGTGGACATTGCGATATAGAGGCGTTTCGGTGGCATATCTCTGTTAAAGCAACCCTGAGGGGCGTCAATGAGATGCTCAGCATAGACCGACTGCTGCATCAACCATCTCATGCTTTTGACAATGTCTCAACGCCAGTATATGATAGAGCATCGGTGATTGTCATTTGATCTTATATCCTCGAGAGTGTTTGGTTCCCACTCCCCGACAACCTGATCATCTGGCGTGCCAGGCAAGACCTTCTGGACACCATCCACTTGTCTGAAGCTTGGGAAACGCAGAGTGGTGTTTTCTTCCTGCAGCACATTGTCATAGTACGTCTTTAGGCCCTTCTTCTTGATCCCACACTGGATATATTTGTACTTTCCACACGTCGCAAAAGGGTAGTAGGCATTGTTCTGTAGCTTCGTCACAAGGCAACTCTGAGCGTCTCTTTCCGATAGCTCAGCAATGTAATCACACAGGCAATCCCGGGCGCCTGGGTATATTTTCATAGTGTGCCAGAGGAGGTGGCTGTAATTAAGACTGCGAGTCTGTGATGTTTTCAATCTGTTCAAGGTAGGTAAACACGTCCAACTCTGTGACTGAATCTTTGTTCAAATTGAATTCATGACACTGAGTGTGTTCAACACGTGGGAGCACTGCGCGAATAGTCAGAGTCTTCTGGCGCTAAATTTGAAAGTGTTCAGGATGGTGTAATTGATTATATTTATGTCGCCAGGTGTCTAAGGTGTACTTGATTCAGCATCAAAATTCGGGGCAATGGAAAGAGGACTTCTCTTGTTGTGTCGACAACACGCGAGGAGTGGAGTATACAGTGTAAAAGGTACGACATTTGGTCCTGGGCATGAGCAGCCCTGTGTGTAAGAACACGATACTTTCAGCTAACTTATTCAGCCTCAACACCATCATAAGGAGGTTCCTTACACACCAGAAGGTGCAAAATGCTGCATGTGTGATGTCCCAAAATACTACGAATAAAATACAACCCATAAAATAAAACTAATACAAAACCCATAAATACAATTAACCCTGAGCGATCTAGAAACCGCGTGACATGTGTTAGAAGGAATGCCTGAGATAAATTTATTTGAACAAAGAAAACGTACAAGTCAAGAACCCTACCCTGACCGAAATGCAACAACGATCACCTGCTCGGCGATGTGAGGACTGGATGACATGTCACCTACCGAGGGGTCCAGACTCGCCTCACGAAGGGGGACATGATGGGGATAGACATGAGGTAGAGAAGTATTCGGGAGAGGGACATTGGAGAGATTGATGCCACATGCCGATTGGATCAGCAGCTGCAGATTCACATCGACATGCAAGGTGTTTGCGGCAGCCTAAGCTTCTCACAAAGTTGGCACCGCCAGTCGAGGTTTTTGCAGCATCACCACCCCCAAATCCTGCAGGCAACTGAGGGGATTTGTCGCAAGAGTTCGTGTTGGAAGGCGAGGTTTTGTTGTTTGTCGCCATGGGGCCGCTGCCGGAGGTTGTGGCTGTGGGTTATGCTTGTGTTTCTCCTGGGCTTGCTCAGATAGCACAGTTGGCTGACTGTCTACCATGGTATCTACATTGTCAGGCGATGTATTGACCATGTCTCACTGGCCAATCGTCCGAGGTTCTTTGCCGTCACCCTCATTCTCATCCACCTCGTACTGATCTTCCTCCGCTTGATCATCCTCCTCTTCATCATCCTCCTCTTCATCGTCACCATCTGTTTCCATTTGGACATTGCCGTCTAAATCAAACTCATCCAGTGTATCCACATTATACTGCATGCACATATCCACATCAAAATCATATTCTGAGTCATATTCACTGTCCGACTACTCGGTAGAGTCAGTATGATCATCTGAGGAAATTGACCTGGCCGGCGATGCTTCTGGCTCTAAATATACCCACTCTAGTTAGCCCTCCTTGTCCAAGTCTGCCTCATACATTTCCTTCCTCATCTGCAAAGCAACGGCAGGAGAGATATCATCTCCTCCTGGTGTTTGTTTAACAATACCTTTCCCTTTGCCATTTCCCTTCCCCTTCCCCTTCCCTTCCTCTGTTGCCTTCCCCTTCGCTTTCCCCTTCCCATCCTTTGTACCCTTCCCTTTCCCGGTTCCTTTCTCACAACCCTGCATGTCCTCCTCACAATTGCCATCATCATTGTCATCGCCATCGCTAGGACGGCTTCTTTCACTGCTTGGCCCTCCGTGATCTGCCCAGTTCTCATCATCATCATCCTTGTCGATTACCTTAACCCTATTCAGTGGTCTAACCGCCATGAAGTTGACTGGTTTGGACTGCTGGCAGCTTGGAGGCTCAATCTTTACCATGAGATGATCCATACTATACCAAGAGAAATGCTCGCCGATGCGTATTACCTTCCCCCAGCTGGTTGTCTGCAGATTCCAGCACTCGACTTGATCCCCCAAGGCACAGGGGTTGTCCCACCTCCAATTGTTCATTTGGTCACGGGTTGGGTCAAATATTTGCCTTGTGTATAAGCGGAAGGCTGCCAACCACTTCTGGAAGTCCGAACTCCTAATCCTGTGGTGCGACCACATTAGCTGGAATTGTGAAAAGTGGTGTGTCGTAACTGGATCAAGAAAGATTATATCATACAAGAGGTCCCACGTCCTCTCATCCTTGATGCCACAATAATTGAATATCCCAATATGTCCTCAGATGGGTTCCAAGATTAATCCCTTTATACTATCCCGATCCAACCACAGGTGTCAATTGACAAATAGTGTTAGCAACAGGTCGAAATTCCCGTGTCGGTCCCGGGTCTGGTTCCAACCCGGAACCCAATTGTTGCAACGGGTTTCCACACAAAACCCGCTCCTCAAAAGTCAACATTTCTTGCTTCAATTAAATCTTTGAGTTCTGATCATATCACAACATGATCAGTACGTAGATTGTGCAGTGATAGTCGCTCTGTCACCTCCCGCATTGAGATTTGCGATCCGCCAAGTATTGATAGAGTCGCGTTCGAACACCCGCCAATTTCGCTTAAATTCACCCATTATTTCACCACCATTCAACGAATATCAGTCGGATTGCAAATTTGAATGCAGGAGGTGAAAGAGTTGCTAAAGCTGAACAATTTACGTATTGACCATGTCATGATACGATCAAAACGCAACTACTTAATTGGAGTCAATGTTGCAGGAACTGTAAAATGGAACCGCAGTCCAGTTCGAACCAATCCCCGAACCCGCTGAGTACCCCTGTTTGCTGGAAAACAACCTGGACTGGACCATCGGGTCCGATTTCAAACCAGGACCGCAGCAGGGAAACCCGGATCGGTTGCGAATACTATTTATACCCAATGTCGGAATTTTTGCCCTACCAGTTGCCTTCTCCTATCCTTTGTGGCTGCCATTTTGTGCCGTCTGAGCAGGCTGAAATCGAATCTACACCGGACGCGTTAGCATTGTGATACTGTCTAATGCAGAGGAAGCAAGCCCAGCGGGAAGTTGTTGCATTCTGTAGGTAATCTGGTGTGTTTTGGAACGAGAAGCATTTTTTGGTGCAAGTCACATGATGTCGAGAGAGTTTAGGATGCTGGCAGGCTGTTTAATACAGGAGAAAAACAAAATTGAGCTGAAGGCATGAAGACGGGATATATGTACCCGAGTTCCTGCGATTTCATGGTACCACTTGTTTTGTTGGTGAACAAACTCACAACAGCCCATCCTTGATGTTGCACAATCACCAGGCACCTTATGAATGAGGTGCCTCAAACCGAGCTGTAGTACTAGTGGTGAGGATAGTATACGACGCCTGGCTTTGAGTTGGCATCACATACGACTTTTACGGCTCAAACCTGGTGCATCTCAAAACAAACTGAGTAGTTCTTAGGTTATTCAAACTGTGCCACCATCCAACACGGCTACCAACCCCTAGCGGTGAACACAGCACACACAACTGATGTCATAGGATAGAGAATACGTCATTGTTCACTTTCCATTGCTTTCAGCTCTGCCAAAGTGGGATTTCCACCAGAAAGCTGAAGCTATACACAATCAATAGTCCAAAGTATTGTGCCGAGACCACATGCAATAGTATGTTAATCACGCCAAGAAGGCATCAACACGATTCAGCTGGTGCAAATAGACCTTCGGACGTTGCTGTAACAGTGAATTTTAATGCTAACTTCAATCTGATGGCAGTTAACCCCATAATTGAATAGTTTTAAAGGGATCTCGTCCCTGAGTATTGCGAGGGTTTAGAGTGTAGCGAAGTCTACTCTGCGCCTCTCATTGTTGTCGAATCGCTCCATGGTTGCTCAAATAGTGGTCAACCTCACCCGCTGTTGCACATGCTTGCGGAGGAAATATGTTCCTACATTCGTAATATCGAATATCTGTATCAGACGATGCCTTCCTCAAGCCCTCACCCTGACACGACTCTGGTTGTACGATATCTTCCAAGTCTTGCTAAATGTCAGAATCAACAAAAGGGTAGGCCTTCATGGAATTCTCATCTTCAGCTTACTAACATACGCGTTTTTGTACCAGCTGGCGAGAGGGACACATTCCAAGCAAAGTGTTCCGTACCCTCTATAATCCAAGATCAGAACTCCACCCCCTTAACTTCACTCAACAATTCTCGCGTTGCAGATATCACTCAACACGCGACTTCCACTTTGTCCAGTTCACTGTAATGGTGATTAAATCCTACCACCGCTATGCCAGGTACAACCAGTTGGAGGACACCAGTACCCGGAGGAACCTTACAGACAGATTCAATGTGTTGTGATATATCCAGCCCCCCATCTGGCATTGCTAGCAGTCCCACTCCTCTCAGCGGTCTTGAAACCCTACCTAACGTCATCCGTAATCCAGATGCTTGCTCAACCATTTGAAATCCACTGCGAATGCATGCTACAGAAAAGAATCAGAGACAGAGGCAGTGGCAATTGCATCTGCAGGGGGTGTCTATACCTCGATTAATGGTCTCCGGCAGTCGCATCATTTATAAATTTGTTCGCTCACACATGACGTGTCTTGTATTTACCAAGGGCAGACTCCTCCAGCTCTACATGTGGGACAGACAGCCATTTAGGAGTGCAAGCTACTTAGTGATGGTAAGTTATGCAATTTAACGTGTTGTGAAAGCATTAGCTGAAGTCCCACAGTGTCAGATAATAGACATGAACTGGAACACCGCTATGCAACAAAACAACATTTGGTCCATAGCATTCTAGGCACGAACAAAGGGGATCTTGAAAGAGGTTTGCTGAAGCAACTGCCAATGTCGGATATTACACAGTCAAACCGGTATCAGGTTTGTGTACAAGTTTATGAGGTTAAATCCCATTTTATTCAATCTGCAATGGACCACTTAGCAGAGCTTGATGATCTCCACTCCTTTGAATCCACCGCAGAGCGTTTGGAATTCATTGATTCCATTCTGACCTACAATAAGTATCTTTTTCCTGTAGCAGAGCGTGTGGAAGGTGGTGTACGCAGTCCAAATCCAACGCAGAGAGAGTCGAACGCTGCTAACGAATCACCAGCGTCCACTTTACTTCGTGGCTGAGGCAATCCCGCAGATTAGCTACATCACATTTTATCATAGGGCGAATAACCGCGGTAAGTATTGTGATGGATTTTATAATTACATGATTGACCACAAGGATCGTCATATACCATCGCCACTGATCATGTTTACCTGCACCACATTGTGCCATGCTCTCCTAGTGTGGCAAATGAACAAAGGTGTTCATCTGAAAGCTTCCAAATCAAAGCGGAAAGTGGACAAACCTGATAGCTTGAACTACTTCAACTACAAGAATAACAGTGGTAAGATCTCATTCTTCTGCGCTGTAATGAGTAGCAAGTTGTTGACCTCGCCTGGCATTGCAGACTCATATACATTCTTGATGAATCCCTGGAACACACTACCAGAGAGCTACCAACAGAGGGTGTATGAAAACACTCTTGCTACAGTCAATCGTCAGATCCAACAGGTGGAGAAGCCAATGCCTTCCATGGTTATCAGCATGGAAGCAGCGGGGAATGACAAAGATATTCTTCTTGACTATTTGTCCTCCGATGTGGCACTTGAGAAACCTGGGATCGGAAGGGCTGACCCAAACATCCCGATAGACAACAATTGCACCGATGACAAATTTCATTTCAGGATACCAGGGGGAAGTGGTGATTACCAAGATGAATGTGATGAAAGCAAGGAGCGTGATGTCATCGCCACTGCCAGCTGGCAATGACGGGCTGCAACTTAACTCAAGAGGTTCGACCTGAGAACGAGTGATATTGATGTGTAACAAGACAAGGATGGCGACGATGTGGATGAGGAGGCTGAACCATCACAGGCTGATGATGGATCAACGCCGAATGTGAATGACTGAGGGCATACTACAAGAGATTGTTAAGATTGGATAGTATATTTCAGACATGTAAAATACGATAATGGAGAAGCAAATTCAATGGCAAGCGATGTAACCGAAGCGAAGACTTTATTGTAATCAGTGTCAAGATCTCAATACTAAACATATACGGGAGAGTGCGTCATCCAATAAATAGCAATTGCAGAGAGGTTTACCATGGTGCTCAGTCGGACAAAGGAATAATCATCTCCAGCCGTTGTGTAAACGGCTAAGACTTAATGGGACCCCCTCAGAAGTGTGTAAAACCCATTTCGTTCTGATGGTGAGTATACATCACGACCTTCTGGACGCAACGTAAAGGAGGTTCATATGCAACTGGAAGTGAGAATTTCACCAACAGAGGGTACGAGGTTCTGTCAGACCAGGCAGAGCCAACTGGAAAACCCGGCTGTTTCTGACGGAAACTAGGGTTGTTGCAGTTGTCATAATCAGGGCCGCCATAAAGAGGACTTACTTAATTGAGCTGGCAAGGAGCTGTTTGAGCTGCCCTCTGAATTCTTGTAACCATCTCAACAGCTATGTTTCTGCTACTGAAGCTATCATTTGATTCTCAGCAATAGTACCTATGTGCGGCTCTACCATCACGAGCTGAAACTAGCCCATCCGGTCCAGTGACAGCTCAGCCCGTGCAATGAACTTACCAATATCTCCATCATCAACAGCTTTCACAATCCTGAATTTCTAATACCAAGCACAATTCAAGAGAGTGTGATGTCACTTGGTGGCTAGCAATGGTGTTGGTAATAGGATGTAGGATGTCCTTTGAATGGAATTTTGTTCCTGGTTTTGTTGATATGCCATAGTAGAACGAAATGCAATAGAACTGTTGGTTTTCAAAAGTCTGATCCCAAACATGTAAAATCATAATCTTGATGATGAATAATCCTCATGCGATGGTTGATCAACTGCACTGTACAATGCAATCTTATATCAACAAATTTTGTCTTGTGAACCACTTCTGTGTGGTGAAAATTGATGGTTAAGTTTCATCATAAAAATCTTTATAACCATGCACAACATTAATTGGTGAACAAACCGAGCGAGTACTATAATCGTCGTAAGAACAAACCAATTTGGGCAACCTAGATCTATTGCAAGACATGATTTGTAGTATTGCCAATAGCAGTGTAAACTATTCATTAAGTGGTAATTGTTACATGTGCCATAGTGGGTACACTAGTCATGATGCTTGAAAACAGCATTGTGACAACTCAAAGAAAACTCTAGAATGTCTCACCAATGCCATATTTCAGGGAAGTCCACTTTTTGGTTCTTTGAGTCTATGAAAACAATAAACTAAATGCATTTAAAGAAGGAAATTTAGTTTTTGCTGATGAATCCTCTTTGTTTATCTTTGCTATTGCTGCTTCATGTCACTGAGTAGTTCCTGTCGAATTAGAAGCTGGCTGAATACAATGAATATTGGATACCTTACTTTTCACGCAGATGGTTATGCCATCTCCATTACTAGTATTTGTGTATACATAAATATGTTGAATAGTCTTACTGTTGATCTGACTTTTACAACTATTCAAATAATTCTAGTTACTCAATTGGCAAATCTAACATAGTGGTATTGGATGCAAGAATCAGTTTCAATTGATACTACAGTTACATGTAGTATTTCTCAGTTGTTCTACATAATTGACTGCTATATTCTCAGTTACCTATAGTTCAAACTAATACAGTCCAAGTTACAATGTACTTACTCCATACCACAAAAATTCTACAAGCTTTCAGCTGGATATAGCAACTTAAATATTTAGGTTAACCTAGTATTGATTGAATAATTTGTATCAGCAGAGGCCAAATAAGTGATAAATCCTGCTATTGTATGCTGTTAGAAATTACCAAAAGTACCAAAATTTTTGTCACACACATTCAAATATACTATAATGAATCTTATATTCTGTACATCCTTAACCCTAAATTGTATACGACAGTATATGGAACCAGAGTACTCATGAAATACCACTCGGCAATAGCTAGAATCGTCTTGTTATGATATAGGAAGAACCATGTGCATAGACTGTAATATACAGAAGAGAGCAGGACAATGACTCGAGATATATAGAGGAGGCATCAGCTCCTACAGCAGCAGCCGAGTGTCAGATCTATAATATCAAGTACATATATATCAGGTCCAGTAGTATGGTTCGCGCTTAGGGTCACTCCCAAAGGTTCAGTTGCAAGATGTCCCTGGTTTAAATCCAACTTCGAACCATGTTTCACTCTTTTTGCTGCCAGTTCCCATGCAGACCGCTTTGTATATGATATCTGGTTTTAACATCTAGAATATAATCGGAGTAGCATAACTTCATGCTGTTCCCAACTATTCCCTCTCGGGGATCTGGGCATGGTTTTGTGTTCCCGCTACCCATTTATGCTATGTTACTGCCGACCTCTCGCCACCATTGTCTAGGCGCGTGCCACCTACTGTTTGTTTGTAATCATTTTACATTCGGCCGCATAGCGGCCATGGCATATCAGAACTGGAGCCCCACTACACCCTATAGCCGCATCCGTACTAATGAAAACTCTAAAGGGCCAGGAATCTGACAAAACTCGAAGCTCCAAAATTAAAACCCACATGGCAAAGTCACAGCCAAAGCCGTGCAAAAAATCCCACAATCTGCCCCACAACTTCTTTTTGTCCCGGTTTGCCCACAGAACTACCACAGGTACCAGCAGGAAGGTGATGCCGCTCCAAATTACTCCAAACACAGCCGTATTCCCCCTCCACTCAGTGGGCATAGCTTTCCAAAAATTTCAAACCCCCAGCATCTGAAACCCTACTAATCCCGCTTAGTCTCCGCTATTTGTTAATCCTCCCCAAGGCCTGCTGCAGAGTTTCATTGAAGCTATCACAGTGGAATACCCCGACCGACCGAAGGGCCAGCAGCATCGTGCGTCCGGAAAGGAGAACTCTCCAGAACATTGATAGTGCGCTGTGTATTGTAGGACTAAGAGGGCGGGGGGGTGAGTGGTGATGTTATCGTGAGGTCATTTGGTCTCTCAGAATCCTCTTCACTCAGCCCGGTTTGTTAAATACGGCGGAAAACTGTCGAAAGAAGTCGAGTGGCCCTAGAAGAGGGACTACTGATCGCTGTTAATGCTGAGTGGACTTGGTGACGAAGTACACACTGTTTTCAATCTGGTAACGTACTGGCAGAGCGGACACACACAGGGAAAGTCGTGATGAAGGCAAAGTAAAACCCCATTTTTCCCCGCGCGGGGAAATGCTTGGCAAAACCAGGCGGAGAGGGTGGTTGTCGAAGGTGTGTGTGCGCCTCCTACTGTTCACAGGGGAGAAGCGAAGACTGCGGAGGAACTTACTAGAAAATGCTGTTCGAAATACTCCAGGCAACGACCACGGAACAGCCTCTAGCGACTAGTTGTAGGGTGTATCGTACAAAAGCGTATAACGCCGACAATTGATCAAACTGCTGTGTTCAAGGCGCGTCATTCCGTCATAGGCTCACACTCGATGTCCACAACTTCAGAGGGTGATAGTTCACGAGCTTAGAGGACGTGGTATAGCGATGACATAATTGTACTGCCGTATTTCTATATTTACGATATCTACTGGGTTGATACTGTTTCAAATTCGTGTCGTGTAGGTTAGACTTCAGTATACTCTCCCGAGCATATTCCCTTCTCTTAGTACCTGCCGTTCGGCACACTTTTGTCAATAGTCTCACAGAGGGTATTAAAGTAAATGGGCAATCAGGGTTATGGTAATGATATAGGGATAGGACGGATGTAACATTTTATGCGTATTGGCAGTTTTCTCGATTCGTTGCAGAATCACTCGGCCATGACCTATCACTCGGTACATTGTGATCCCGAAACCTCAGCGACAAAGACAATCTCAGGGGCAAGGAGAGGTTCACTCTTGGCCGGAGGCGGACTTTAGTATCGCCATGATTCTTGTGCGCAAATCATTTTACTTAACCGTAAACTACCTACGCATAGCTCGGGCTCAATTTCTGGGTGTTTCTTGGATGTCCTACCGCCTTAGGTGTTCCCTGATGAGGCTGATATCAACCTAGCAATGCCTCTAATTACATACTAGCCTTGTGAGCCTAAGTCCGAGTCATCTCTCTTGAGCGCACGACAGTCGAGGGCTGTTATGCGAGCCAATCGCGAGCTAAAAATTGCACAGCTAATATACTCGCCGTGAAAGGGATGAATGCAATGAAGGAATTCAAGCCGACTTCACACCCCTGTAAGCTTCCTTCACCTACGTGGGCGAGGTTATAACGTCAGGGTTAGAAATCATGGCGTCGATGCAGATGAGTGTGCTGTTACAAGGAAAGGTTACGAATCATGTTAAGGTGTTGGTTTTTTGTTGATACAACAACTTATAGTCAATTTGCAGTCTCACTACCGCTGGGCTAGCAATAGATTCTACGTTTTTGACGAGGGAACACGCGTAGCAAGCGTGTTGGTTGAACTTGAAAGGGAATGGGAGTGAGGAGGAGAAGGGATTGCGGAAGGTCTGGCCCGTAATTGTGCTGCCTATGATTGGGTAGAAAGTTTTTCGATAAGCACTGCCCGACTCCCTGCCATTTTAGGATGTCGCCAAGACAGTTAGTTCATGCACCCAAGATTGGGCGACTCGCATGATGTCTCAGACTTGTTATCTTTTTACCTAATGCGACCCCCACACATGGTAGCTATCACACGTGCAAATGGAAAGATTACACGATTGGCTGCAGGGGTTTGTCGCCTGTGCCGTGTTTGGTTCACCACAAATTTTCAAGAAATGACTGAACACAAAGTCTCTTCACGGGGCAATGACTCGTGACGAATGTGACGCTTCCACCGCTGAATATTGTCATACCACGGATGGGATCTATGTGATCCGCAGAGACACTGTGGAGATGTGCAATTTCAACGTCATATCCGGTGGCCGCTTGGGATACCCAAATGTAATCAACATTCCAACGTCAGAACAGATGTGTGTCTAGAAAAATGCGCCACATGACGAGCTTATGTTGCTGGGTGGACACGGTAAATGGGAATGGATATTGTCGTTTGCAAGCAGCAATGCATGCCGCCCTATCATATGAAATATTTTAAGTGCTAGCGGAATTGATGTTCCGAAATTTCTGCTGAGTTGCAGCGCTACAGGAGACAGTAGAGGTCATTGGATAGATGAGATAGGCGAGCTAGGTGGGATTGGGAAAGCGAGATCGAGGGTGTATTTTACCTCAGCTTGGAAGTATCGTTTGGAAAATGTGTAGAATTGATTCTGTGAGGGGCGAAGTCGAAGGGTAACAAAGAATTTCGTAACCTTCACCTAGTCCCCACAGATACAGCTTTTGGGAATAAGGCTGTAGAGGATTGCCAATGATGCAAAATAATTCCCCATCGGATGTATCGGCGCACACCGACTTTTATCACTTCAACTGTTGCTAGCCGCTGCCAATCATGGTGATTCAAGTGTTCTCGAGATATTGGGTGACGCGGTCATAGTAGTGTTGACTATTGTGGGAAAGGGAAACCTTGGGCTTTAACTGAAGCGGACCCAGTCGTTGGTACCCACCAGATGTCAACACCACCTCGATCACGATGGCATCGGCACTATTCACATATATTAAGCACATCGTCGTTTGCATATCTGGCATATCAAATCATTCAGCTCTGAATTCAATTTCATACAGTAGTGTCATCCAACTTTCCTTCCACAGGTTCCTTCCACACAATTGAACCGAATAATAAAAGTCCCAATTGCCACCGCACTTTCCAATTGATTACTATGACGTGATGCAAATATTTCTTGAACTTCTTTCTCACTCATCATGACACGCGACTTACCAATTTGGGCAACTAGACGACTTAATAGATGTTAGATTGATGCGAAGTCTGGGAGAAAATATGGGGAATCTGCGTGTTCAGTTCATGGCATGTCAGCGAACTAAGACTTATGACAATGACGTCTCACAATCAAATTTTACGAAATTATCCTTACCTTACAAAAATATCAAACGAAAAATATTACCAAGATGACGTGCGAGAACGTGTTTGGAAATCTCGGAGAAGGCGGACCATCCCTTCCTGACCATTCTTAACCGCTAAATCCAGTGGGGTAGAAGCGAATGTGTCCTTGGCCTGGGCATCGATGCGGGCGCCTTTCTCGAGTAGCAGTTGCACTGTGGCTTCATTCCCGTTCTCGGATGCTAGGTGCAGTGGTGTTATACCGCATTTGTTAGTGGTACTCTGCTTCATCGCTCCCCAGTCAATCAGTAGCGCTACTACGTCCCTATAGCCTAGTTTTGCGGCAATGTGGATAGGATAGAGATGATTTTCGTCCTCGACCTCCAATAGTTCCTTATGAGGCCCACAGTCGACATTGACATCCAGTATAGGTGGTTCTGTGTCCCGCTTGCCGACCACGATTCTCAGCAGCCGGGCAATTGCTTTAGAATTTCTTTCTCTTATTGCTGTTCGAAACGCCCTGCTCAGCATCTGAAACACTTGCGCATTATCACCACCCGATGCCTTTCGTGAACTGAAATGAGAGATGGCATAGCTAAAGAGGTGCAGATCCTCAAAGAAATCTATAACCCGGTAGAGGTGACCTTGCTTCCACATATCGGGATCCTCTGGTACTTTGCAAGCTCCAATCGCGCCATCTATAAACCTCAAGTAGCGATTACAGGTTGAGGTTATATATTCATCACCTGAAACTTGTGAGATAAAAAACTGCGATGACATAGGCAAACGGAACAGATAATCCAGTGCAGTCTGGTGTATAAACTGAACAGTGTTGTTCTCCACCTCAACTAAGCCCCCACAAAGCGTTGTAAGCCGGCGCTCGACGTGTCCTTGGCTAATTGCCCTCTTCTCCCTGAGGTCTGTGTTGCAAAACGATTCTCCAAGGCTATCAACAGCCATGACTTCCTTGATTTCGGTCAGTGTCAAAGGCCGTTTCGAATACGCAACCCAATGAAAAAGTCGCGCAGCAACTGTGTGTTGTTCCACCAATTTCGCCAATACTCGTGCATACATATCCTCTAATTCTGATGGGAGTGACCAGAGCCGTTTCTCAATTTCCCCGACGGTGCATCCAGTGGAGGCCTTTTCCTGAAGCTCAAGGGTAACTAGCTTTACCCACAAGAAAACTCCACTGGAACGCTCAATCAAGCCTTCAATGACCTTTTCTAGTAAATCCATGCTAACACCCATGACAGTGCAGATCCTGTTGGTCTCGAATTGTACGTAATGTCGTATGTCTGGCAATGTCTCATCCTCAAGTTTGAGTGTAAGGCAATTGCTGAAGGCATTCTGGATATCAACAACTGGACGACTGGCGACAAGTATCTTCAGGATCAAGTTTTGTTCGGACGATGAATCGGATCCGCAAGAGTCGGTGAGCATCTTCAGAATATCTAGTCGTCTTGTTATGTCTGACTCATCTAGCGCATCGATGATGACGTAGAGAACAGTCCGAAAATTGATACGTTTGATCAGTTTAGTAAACACCAGGATCAGTGCATCCAAATCCAGACTCGAAGGGTGGGAGGCCGAATATACGTCGCGAAGCCTCACCCCACTGCTTGGGATAACTCGAAGTAGCTGGTATAAGATAGATCGCAGCATAAATTCGTGACCTCGCTGGGCTTCACCGCCTCGGCAGTCGTAAAAGAAATTTACAACGAATGAACCCTCACGTGATCTCTGTTCAAGGCCCAACCGCACAGATTTCATCAGCGTAGATTTTCCGGTTGCGGGCTTCCCGTGCAACCACAGGAGCGTCGAAGCTTTGCTTTGTTCCCACTCTTGAAATTTGGCATGGAACCAGATCCACTCGAACGTATCTTGTTGTTTTGCCTTAATAGTATGTATTCGGGCATTAAACCCTGGGAAGAAGAGATGTTTGAGATACTCTGGTAAAGTCAGCATATCAATGTCGAACCACGAATAGCGCGAAAGACGAACTTTCGCGAAGATTTTCATAATTGTCGCTGTCTTTGACACATGATATCAGCCACTTGCAATTGCTCAATGTGAGTGTTCGTTAAACTCCACCGGTGTGAACCCTCAACATCTTCAAATCACACTTTATGAATCAGACAGCATGGATTATACATACTAGCTACGGGGCAAATCTGCTCTATGACTTCTAACACTGCCCCGGACACCGTGGGGTAGTAGAATTCCGATCCTGAAAATCGACAAATTTCAAGGTGGCTACATTCTACGGCAACGGTGCGTTCGTTTTGAATACGGAGAGTTGAGGATTCATCGTTCAGTATCTAAGCCACTATTAGCACCATACCACAAGACAGGGATTCTAGATGAAGAGATACCATGACTCCTTTTGTTGGTCTACATTCGAACATAGACACAATTTTGAGCCCCGTAGCAGTTTCTCGAAATAATGCAGCAATATCTCCAAACTGTTTGGATTTTGATTTGAGGTCTTTGAGTAAGTCTGTTCGGATGGATCTGGTGCTGACCAAGTTACCAATCTTTGCCAAGAATTGGCCCCAACCTTCTATATCCGCGTCCAGATGTGGCGTTCCCATAAAAATAATTCCTTTTGTCGAATCCTTGATGTCGCGATATATAACGTTTTGTTGGTAGGATATATTGAATGCCTATACTATGTTAATCGAACCTAATGAACCTAAGTCTTGAGTGAAACGCATTACCATTTGGCAGACGATACCACCTAGCGAATGGCATACGAAGACAATGGGAATCCCAGCGGTGTTAGTCTAGCACTGTCAGCGAACAGTCGCCGATATGGCAGGACATCCCTTACCGCGCGCCTCCTTGTGTCAAGTTCGATCAACAGCCGTTCGGCACAATTGCGAATCTGCGAGGAAGAACGCCCAAATATAGTAGAATTGTACCCAAAAGTTGAAACACGTAAATCGAAGGCAGAGAGGTGCCCGGGGAGTAAATCGCGAAGCCATAATGTGTCGCCTTTACGCCAGGTGTTGAACCGATCACCACCGAGACCATGAATAGCGACTATGCTGGAAGTTATTGATCTGGTTAGCATCGAGATATATGGCTACATTTTTTAAAGAAGCACATACTCAACCGCAGTTTCTCTGTTCGCATTTCCCCAATCTGATTGTTGACTCGGAGGATACAATTGCGAGTATTCAAACTTGTCCTCCTACATTACGTCAGCAAAGGTATGTGAAGCGAAGAAAAGTAATTGCCACAAACCACGGTGGGATATTGTTTTCGCCTCCAAAAGCGAGAAACAATGGAAGGCATGATCTTGCTCAGTGAATCCAAGTTTGACAACTGTGATGGGAGTTCTTTTCTTGGGCGCCACCTTCATTAAGTATGGGTCAACTTGCATGTCAGTATGATTTCTTTTTCTGAGTGTGCCTAACTTCACCAGGTTAAGTATTGGCTAAATTAAATCACTAATGTCTCTGGCTGACGGTTGGCTACACAGCCGGAAAAACCAGCAGATGCGCATTTCAAACAGGCTGCAAACAAGCAAAGAGAATGTCGGCTGAAACGGTCAGCCTGTATTCCTTGCATGACCAGAACACCATCTGGGTTGAAACTCATTTTACTACCCTAGTCCCACACACCGCACCAAACAGACTCTACCTAAACTTGGCAACGATTATGTATCGCACCACAATGTCCGTCCTGGTTGTTAAATAAAGCCGTGTTTTGAATTAACGTTATCCGCCACAACTAAAAATTTATTATCCAGTCAAACACTGAGTTTTCTTTGATTTATCTCGTCGTACCGATCATGATACTTGGCCAATCGCTGTCCTGACCATAAAATGCACCACAGAGAAAACTGGACGTACAAGAGTTAAAATGGACCTTTCTTTCTTTTTTTTTTGATTGACTACTTCGTTGGGCGGGTGTGTTTCTACTTGCGTGTTATCCCCAGTAGCAAATACCGGAATTGCCGCTAAGGATTGTCACTAACGATAAGAGGTTCAGTTGTTGTTGTTTGTTTTTTTTTCTGACAGTATTCACTCTTAATAGAGTATGAAAGGACCTGATATCCCCTCTACTTCCGGGCTAGCTGGCTAGATGGCTGAGCTCCCCTCTGCTACCCTTCAACCCCACTGACAAATGACAAGAAGAGAACCAGAGAAACACAAAAGAAACAGGATAGAAAGAATTATATACCCCCATTGCCACCACCACGACTCACCTGGGCGGGAACTTCCCAACCTCAGTAGCCACCAGAAAGTCTACCACAACTTGATCACACTCTTTTATGGAAAGCAGCTCAGAGACCAGCATGTGTTGGCATCTGGCTGCTCTCCAGCCCTTTGCCTTTCCCACCTGTTTCCAGAGTGCACTCTGCTGATCTTTCCACTCGCTGTAGTAGTAGTTGAGGTGCTCCGGTATCTGGGCCACAGTTCCGTTACATGACCAGGACTGGTTGTGCTCTCAGGGACCAAATTGTTTTAGCTAGACTCAAGTGGGTGTATGCCAGAATTTAAATTGGTTTAACCTGGCAGGTAATAACTTCATGGTTGTAATTGGAGTAGGTCTTTTGATTCCTGCCTTGCCCTTCACTCTATAGCTGAAGTGCTTGCTGCATATATTGGCCTACCACCTTCCTTGGGCTGCTGCCCTTCCCTCACACATTCCTCTGGCCATATTCGAATATAACGTTTATAGTTGCTTCATCGCGATCTCTTCACTTGTATGGTTGGCCGTCTTTGCCTGGTGGTCTGCTTCTTGCTTCCTGGGGATACCAATTTTACCCAGAACCCAAGATATCTCCATCTTTATGGCGTGGGTGAGAAGAGCCTCCGTGGTTTGATTGATACATCTTGCAACTTGCCATGCAGAGCCCAGCTCCACATGTGCTATTTGTTAGATGGCAGCTTCTGAATTACTGAAAACTGCCACCATCTCCACCCTATGCCTTTGCATTGTTTCTCTCTTGTTGATAATAACATTGAGTACATGTCCGATTATCTACAGTTCAGCATCAAATACATTTGTATCTGCAATGCCCAGTTAGCAGCTGCAGGACCTGCACTTGTTTGTGTCGATGCATACTGCTGTGGCTCCCACTTGTCCATTGTCTGAGTGTGATCCATCTGTCCACTACATCCAGACTCCGACTCTAACTTTGGCCTCATTCTGGGTTGCGCAGTGCTGCGCAGGTCTCTTGGCTGCTGTTTCATGGTGTAGTATGATGATTCTAACGAGTGATTCTTTGCCTGGGGCCAGTCTGATCATGTCATCCGTTGTCTGGCCATGCATGAGCTCTTTCTTCATTACTCTGCATACCAGTTCCCCACAAGAAGGGTCCTCGTATAGCTTCCTTATGTTGTCACTGTACCCAATTACTAGTCTTACTGTAATTTGCTGTTGTCAGGAGTCCTAGATCAAGGGTGCAGATATCAGCCCTGATGATCTCATCAATACTCCCCACAGAGTCAGTGGCAGCATGCTCAGTAATATTTGGGCTTCCCGAATCAGAAGGAGTTGGTCGTCTTCTCACCTGCCTACATCTTTTGAGTCCCACCAGCGCTTGATCACGTATAGTGCAACAGTATCGACCCATGCCATCTGCCTGGACCTTGGGCTATCTGGTACTAGCCCTTAAGTCATTGTGACTGTTCGGATTCTAACTTCTACTGCCCTAGCTTTCTTTATATGCCAGCAGTGGTACTGCTGGAGTGTTAGGTACGCATTGACTCTGAAGCAGAGGTAGCAGATTACCTGTCTGTTGAGCTGTATGAACCTATCACTGACTGCTATCCTTGCTATCACTTTCAGCTCGAGGTGTTGCTTGTGGGCTCGTCTGCACATGAATAGAACCATCTATGTTTTTTTGGTATTAAACAGTAGCCATCATCTACTAGCCCATGTGTTTCACTTTGCTGTGCTTCTCTCAAGTATCGTGATGACCTGATTGATGTCTCATCAATTTACAACCATGGTGAGGTCATCGACAAATGATATTCCTTCGGCTGAAATGTACTCAACCCATTTGATTCGTCCCTCAGCATATATCCCAAAAATACTCAGTGAAATGGATGAGCCCTGTGGAACTCCTGCTTACACTGAGTGTCTTTCCATAGCGTTGCCCTCAATTATCATCTCCACCATTCTCTCTAAGACAAAGCTCATCATCCATCATGTGAGGTCTCCATCCATGTGCTTGGCCTTCATTGTGTTAATTAGACTTCCTTTTGCCAAGCTCGGAAAGGCTGCATTAATATCCGTCAGAAGCATGCCCGTTATGAGGCCATTTGTCCAGGCTGCATGGGCTCTTAAGATGTTCAGTTGGTACCAGATAACACTAGTATGAGTGATAGATTATGCATACATTTTGTAGAACAAGTATCTATTAGTAATGAGGATAGTTTCTATTGCTCGATTGGGATATGACTTATGAAGGATGGAGAGCGAGGATGGTAATGATGATGGAATAGTAAAATGCAAAATGCAGATCATCAAAAATAAATATAGAAGAGACATGTTAGATTACTTTAATTTAACATATGTAGGTTAGAGTTACCTGACTACCTTCAATCTCCCTTTTAGAGCGAGCCTCACTCATTGTTCTCACTCTTCCTGTTAATCTGGTTCACTAAATATCATAGGTTCTCTCGCCTCCTTCCGCAAGCACCAGGTAATCGTAGTACGTGCATTAAACTAAGCAAGACCTTATCTGTACCTCTCACGTATTTATATATGCCTCTCCAAAGGCCTCAAGAAAATACGTGCCCCTAAGGAAAACAGACACTCTATGGGGTCGGAAAAGTGCTTCTTTAAAGGCACTGGAAAAGACACAGAACAGTGCATTTTCCTACACTAAACGTAAAAGGCATTTAAGTGAAAGAATAGGGTTAGGGGTTGATCTTTGTATGGCAATAAAAGTCACCGTGGCACTGAAACGGAACTACACAATGATACCTTTTTCGCCGCGTCTTTTCCCATGTATTTTCTTCTTGCGTCTTTCCTCTCCGCCCATATTCGTCCCTTCCCCTTCAAGGTGTATTAAAATCAGTAAAGACCCTCATCACTTCAAAAGACACTAGCTAAAGGAACAAACAACTAGCGGGAGCACCGACCCCTCTGCCTCTCTGAACACACGCAACATGTTAACGCTCTCGCCTCCGCCAGTTCCCTCTTTGTAACTTTGCCCGTTACACCCTACTTTCTCCTCGCTGTGTCCACAGTGTTGGTGAAGTCTTTGGCTGACGGTGGAATGTGGCGGTAGCGGCGGGGCGGCGGGGCGGTTCAGGTAGCAATGATTTAGCATACATATTGTGCTAGCGGAGGTGGCGATAGGTGTTGTGACAGGAAAGGAGGTGACCAGCCGATCGTAGCACTCTATGAGTACCACTTGTGGTTATCCCCTCAGTTGACAGTTGCAGAAAGGCATTTGCGCTAGGGTTCGGGGTCTTGAAAATGCACCATTTGAAAGCGTGGCAGTAGAAAGTGACGGATTTAAGGCACTTTTGGTGAGAGTCCAGCATTTTCAAAAGTCACAAGCCAAAGGGCACGCAATAAAAGGCATTAGTACTTTCAAAAAGGAACGAAATCAAGTTCAAGCACCTCCCAGTGCCTTTTTTACCATAAAACCAGTGCTGAGTGCTGTTTCATTTTTCATTTGTATGAGGAAAAGGTACGAAAAGCACACCTCCGACCCCCCCCCAAGAGACATGCTTAAATCACTATCCTACTACCTAAAGAATATTCCAGAAACGTGATCCCAGCACTCTGTAACTCAGAGAGCTATTTCAAAACCTTTCCCTCTCACCGCTGTGCCCGCGACACTCCTATAAATTCCTGGTCATGGTGCTTACTTGGATCTTCCCCTCGTCAACATACACTACCCTCAATCTGGGTTGAAGACAGTAGGTAGAAGTAATAATAAAGAGAGGAAAGAAACCTGAAATATGAAAAAAACTGTTCCCAAAGCGGAGAAAGAAGCGTAAATATATGAAATCGTGTCCTGTTACCAAAATGTCAGCCATACAGTAGCAACCAGCCAGCTGCCTATGCCAGATCACAAGACAGGTGTAGCTAAGTAGAAGTTCAATTACCTTAGTTAAGGTTATGATATGGAAGGTGATTGGGATGAGGATGAGGATATGTCACTCAGCAGTCTTATAACCGCTGTGTGGGTGCGGGAAGTTGCTAGGCCAAGGGGTGTCCTTCTCTCATTGTCATATGCCTCTTTATCAACTTCGTCGTGGTTGAGTAGGAGCTTCACCACTGCCTCGTGGCCGGTCCAGGCCGCCCAATGCAATGCCGTCCACCCATTGCTGCCCTTCGTCGCAATATCAACTTTGTGGCCAAGCAGAACTCGTACCACCGCTTCATGACCTTTCCAAGCCGCCAAATGCAGCGCCGTCCACCCGTTACTGCCCTTAACATCCTTTTCGACTCGATAATCGAGCAACTGCTGCACTATAGTATCGAAGCCATTCCAAGCCGCACAGTGCAGCGCTGTCCACTCATCGATGTCCTTGGCTTCCACCTTGACCTTGGACTGTAGTAGTTGGTCCACCACTTTCTTGTGACCATTCCAAGTCGCGCAGTGCAGTGGTGTTCTTTCGTCGCTGTCCTTGATCTCCGTGTTGACATTATCTTCAAGTAGTAGGTGCACCACCGATAAGTGTCCCTCCGAGGCTGCTCGATGCAGCGCCGTCGAGGATTTGTTGTCTGTAGTATCCTTACGGACTTTGTGTTTAAGTAATGTCTGTACGACTGCTTGGTGGCCTTCCGAGGCTGCCCGGTGCAGTGCTGTCGATCCATTGCTATCCTTGGCGTCCTTGTCGACTTTGTTCTCAAGTAGTACCTGCACGACTGCTTGGTGTCCTTCCGAAGCGGCCCCGTGTAGTGCCGTCAATCTGTTGCTGTCCTTCGCATCCTTGTCAACGTTACTCTTGAGTAGTAGCTGTACCACTTTTTCATGGCCATTCCGAGCCGCAAGATGGAGACTAGTCGCTTCGTCTCTGTCTACTGCTGCAACGTCTAATCTTCCATCCAAGTCCAACAGGCATCCCACGGTTTTTTCATCGCCTCTCATTACTGCTAAGTGTAAAACAGTACGCCCATGATCGTCTCGTGAACCCGCATACGCCCCTCTCTCCAGCAAATGTTTTACAACCTTGTCATTTCCATAGTAGGCTGCCCAGTGAAGTGGATTTCTTCTAGAACTGTCTTGAATATCCATGTTGGCCCCTGCTTGTAGCAAGAGACTGGCCACATGCTCGCCATTGTCATCGCTCTTGAATTGTGCTGCACAGTGTAAAGGCCGAATTCCATCCCTGCCCTGCATCTCTATATCTGCACCATATCCAAGAAGAATCCTGACAATCGCACTTTTCCCATTTTCCGCAGCATAGTGCAAAGGAGTCCATTCCGCGATATCTGTTGATTTTGGATACGCACCACTCACTAGCAGCTGCTTTACGACCGCTTCGGTGCCAAATCTTGCAGCATAATGAAGTGGGGCGCAGCCCAAAATGTCCGGTTCGTTAACATTAATCCCTTCAATTTGCCAATGGATACTCCCGGATTCCAATCTTGAAAACCACGGGTGCCCAAAGAATTGGTGTACGGTATTGTCGGGGATTGTATCTAATGCGTCCTGCATTTCACCTGGCAGGTCGTCGCGCATATTAAATCGGCTATGAATCTGGTACAGCTTGGCGAGGTTGAGAATGTTGTTTTTACCGAAGGTTAACAGCTCAGCCAGTAACTTTTGCTTCAGGCTTCTAAGGACGCCTTCTCCACGTTGCTGATCTACACGTTCTTTGAGAGCAATGCTGACTGATCGGTAAAAGTCTGTCAAAACGGCAATGGATCTATGTGCGGCCGAGTGATCGGTTCCAAAACTCTTGCAGATCTGGAAAAGGTTCTGGTATATTGGACCGACCCTATCCCAATTTCCCCTAAGTTGGTAATCTCTCGTATGCTGCCGCACAAAGTTGACTACAGCGTCATTGGGAAGTTTGTTGGCACAGCTGAGTGGTGGGATGATGCAAATATAAGCCTCCGTTGTAGTGCGGACTAATCCAATGCTCTGAAGCGAATGAGCTATTTGAAGAAGCACCGAGTTTTCAATTTTCGAGGACAACAATGACTGATCTGACCGGAATGGATCTCCATTCTCCACTGACGTCTTGCCATTCCGAATCAAGTTATACGGCACTTGTTCCGCGATGGCCCACATGAAGGCTGAAAACATGTGTTGCGCCAACAAATGCTCCAAAGGTAGCTCAGAATGTACACCCAAGGGGGTGAGATTAGCCAGTGGCTGGGTCTGCTGATCTGGGTGTCTGTTAGAGAACTATCGGACAGGAGACTACACGAAAACAAACCAGTAACTGTGGTTTTTGGTTCCAGACCCATGAATCCTAAAGGCTGACCATCGCCTTCGAGGTTTTCAGGCTGTATGAATTCGCCAACATCTCCAATCCACCATCGCAAATCCCTTCTGAGATTCGCAGTATCTGGCCCTAGTAGTCGAATGTTTTTTGTTCTCAGGGACATGTCTTCTTGGAGCCAATCACTGCCCGTCCCTTCCCCAGTTTCCTCGTCCTGGCGCAGCCTTTGCGATCGTTTACGTTCACGTTCACGTTCACGGATATGGTAAATCCATAGGGATAATGCAGCCTCTATCTCAGTTGTGTTAGCCGTCCAGCCTCCTCTCTTCGTATATTTAACTTTAAATTTAATCCTTGATTTTGTCTTTCCATCTTCACTTGGTCGCGTCGTGGTAACCCTAACCACAAGCTCTGGCCCAACCTCAACTGCCAAAATCCAATAGAATACAGCACTGTCAAGACCATCTGCTGGCAAAAGCGTATTCATAACAGCAGCAATGGCTCCAGCAACCGAGATAGCCGGTTTTGATGCTGGTCCGATCCATTTCATTAAGTGACCTAGTCTTTGTCTAACCCTGACTGCTTTTTGTCCATTACTTGCATCTTCTCTTGTGGCTGTAGTTTGCCCCTCACCGGCAGGAGCCCAAGAACCTCGACATGCAAGGCTGTTGGGACTTGTAACAATCGACCAGTAATAGCTTAGAGTGTCATCAGGACTATCGCTTGGTTCCCCAACGTATCTCCAAATTCCGTTGTCCATGGCTATCCTCAGAGCTAGCCAATCCATCTCACACCCATCCAGCACCTCCTTGGCTACAGGGCGAATTACCAGGCCACGACGGACCCAAGCCCTGAACATTGTCATCGCAAAGACTGCGACTAGTTGAGAAACAGAAGCGGTCCAGTTTAGTCCACGTAGACCTTGGAATTGCATCACAAACCCGACCAACGATATTACGGCTCCTAGTAAGGTGAAACCTTCCGTCTTGTTCGCAGCAACTGCTGCTATCGACCGTGACCACAAGGTGGTATGTTGTGTGTTGCCTCCTTCCCCGTTGTCCCCCGTAGAACATCGACGAGACTGCAAAATGGCGTCTCGAGAGCCTTTAGCAAAGATTACATAAGACTCAAAACTTTGGTCATTACATGTATGTTTTTTTTGAAGCCACAGTATGTGAGCTTTCAACCGCTCCCGGTGGTCGTTAGTTGCTTGTGTATTAGTTGCTGTAGATGAAGCACCGGCGACCGCCAGGTTGGGACTTGCCGCCGAAGGGTTTGCCGCTGGAATGTTTGTCGCTGAAGTGTTTGCCGCAGGAGGATTTGCCGCAGGAGTGTTTGCCGCCGGAGGTGGGACCCTGTTAACCGGCTCACTGAGTACCCACTGCACTTCAGCTGTACTCTTCTCAATGACAGCTGAACATATGATCATCCCAGTTACTAGGACAAGTGTTCCGGCTAGCATTAACGGGTATGCGTAATTTTTGACTAGTATATTATCTTTCTTGAATTTTAAGTTCCATCCAGGATAGTAAAAAGCGAGGCCCGAAAATATTAACACCCCAAACTGCAATACGATGCCACAAGCCGCTACGATGTAAAGATCGTCGTTTCTGGCACCACCGTGAACGTTGAGCGAGATATTAGGGGCTTCTTTGGAAGATGGAGAATGCAGTGCGCTGTTGGCGGCTCTGTGGCCGCCTGAAGACCTTGCATTCGATCGCTCTTGGTTTCGCAATTGTGCGTCTGGCAGAAGTGGATTCGGTGGAAGATTCCCCCCTGCTTCTTCCATAGCCTCAATAGGATTGCTCTGCTTGGCGTTCGAAATATGTCGCAAATCAAAAAAGCCTGGCAAATTCTCTGCTTAGAGCTCGGTTCAGTAAGAAGGATATGTTCAACTTACTCCTCATAGTAGAAAAGATTGCAGCTACTGGTTGCAACTGTGAGACAAGGGGATCTTGGCGGACTGGAATTTTTACAGGATTCAGTCAATTTCACTCAAACCCAGAACATGGTGGCATAAATTCCACTTTACCTTCCTGCACCAGGTATCCTTTCTCTGCCGCAGCTGGAACCGTGTAGATACCAAACCAATCTTCATGCCCAGCTTCTTCGATATATACAAGCTGTTGAATCTCCGGTTTTCCGACCATTCTTACCACTGCTTGACCATTCCATAGTTCGCAGACTTCGTGAGAAGTAGAGGACATTAGCTCAACCTCAGAAGCAGCACGGTTCTCTCTTGCTCGTCCGATAACCGCCCTTAACCACTGCGGGCCGCCGACTCTAATTGCTCCTACAATCGCCGTAATTATGCCTAACGGCGCCATTGCAAATATGATGTGGTCTAACCACCCCACTGTAAGCAAATAGTGTCAGATTAAGGTCTGTAATCGCGCTTACGTGGCAATACACGCTAAGAATTGTTTCAATGCACCCCATAGCGAGAGAAATTCTATTACAACTTACATGATTCGCTCATGAATTGCTTTGCAAACTGTTCACCAAAAAGCGCGAGCAATCTAAGAAATTATCAGCATTGTCTAGCTGTGGTTGGCGAAAATACATACGGCGCCAGATCAGAGAAAAGGTTGTTCGTAACATCGTCACCACCATCGGCCGCGCCTTGAGCCCCCTCGGAAATTACTAAAACAATTAAAGTAGCTTTCCAAATTCTCATCTTGTCTAAGACTTGGGATTTGGATGTCGTCTGCAATGTCAATTTGGGACCCGATAAAGGGAAAAGCGATTGAGTTCGGTGATTTGTTGTGTAGGGAAATGCTAATGTTGGGAGTTCGTTTACATATATCACATTAAAAACTCAGTTCATGTTAAGCGGCTCTTATGGTTGCCATTCTCGTTTACGTGTCTCAATTTCCGGTCCTAAGCCTTGTGTTATTCGATTCACAGAAAAGAAAGTTGTGATCAGCGAGTTCATGCATGTCTCAAGCAAGTTTCTATTCTTGTGTGGTAAGTCTTCTTGTGGTTTCCAATCTTCCCCATTTGCCGCCCGCAACAACCTTCTATGACCATTGACCAATCCTCTAGTTTCTACATTCTCTTGTTTTAAATGGTTCGTGCATTGTGGAGACGCAGGCATAAGGCCTGCCCACCCATCTGCCAATGGTAAAAGCGACAGCGGAGATCAGCTCCTCTATCCGATCCCAAATACGTCTAGTAATACCTTTCAGATCTTTTTCATAGGGGGCAGGAGGTTATTATTACAGAATATTGGATGTGGCCTGATGTGGATGTCAAGATTGAACACTGAGTTTAAATCGAGAACCGGTTACCCCCACTCCTTACACCCAATGATTTTACTCCACCCTCAATAGCATGCGTTCGGTGGTATTGCATTTTGTTTCTTCACCGATCTGATCGATACAGCTACAGAAAGTATCTGATAAATCATGTGGAGACTACCAGTATCATAACGTCCATGCATGTTATCAACAGAAGTTGCTGATTCATGATAGTTTAAAATCCAGGATTAGTCCTCCTTAAAGAACCTTGCGATTTATAGGTTCTTACGGCTTTGGTAAAAGTGTAGCTGATTCGATGAGCGTCCGTTGATATTTGTATCTCGTCACCTTTTGGCGCGAGTGTATAGGAGACACAAATGAACTTTTAGGAAGCTACTACGATAATTGCTATATGAGATAGACACCAAATGGCAAGATATCGCGGACTGTGTTTTGCAATTTCGTTTCCGCCTGCTATGAAAAGCATACCCCACCTACGTACCTATAATGAGTCTCGGTGATGTCACGCAATCTATTCACGTTTGTGTACACATTCCTTCGCCTCTGGAAATAGCCAGCTAGTTCAGCCGTTCCGTGAATAAGGATTCGAGATGCAAACACCACTATATATTTGCTTTTCTCGCCAGTTCCCTTTGGCAGGAGGTGCACCTGTCACTTTTCATCTTTTCGGTGTATGCATCTTCACATTTTCCCTGCGTCGCGTGCAATCATACGGCTGAGAATGAGAACAGGTTTCACCACGACAACGCATTAAGTCACCACCTCCATCTACCTAAGTAACTCTTTCCTCTACCGTATCGCCGGTTTTTGCCATCCCCTATGTTACTAGAATAGGACTCCGCTGCCGCAAAAAGGAATCTACGATACCGGCATAATTTTTGGTAAACCGGCCAGGAAGATCTCAGCCCGACGGCGGAGTTACCAGCGCCAGAAAACTCCGCCTGCGACGTAACGTTGAAATCCAACAAGGAGAATTATGACACCGCACCAACCGAGTTCGCGGGCAGGTATCAGGACATAACCACACAGAAACCGGAACATCACTCACCAGGCCCTAAACATTACCCCTTCATTGCGATATTTAGCACTATGAGACAGGAGGTGCAACCAACCACCCACCCTCGTCCAATAATCGCACCCCGAACAGAAGTCCCAAACGCTGACACTTCCCTACACCCCCGCGACTCGCCGACTATAACTCCCTGACCTTCGTTTCGTGAAGTGTGTACAAAATGTTGACGCTGGTGGTAGTAGTTATGAGAGAACTCCGACGTCATGGAGCGGGTTATTGAGTGGCTGAGATAAGTAAAGTATGTTTCTCATTCATGATTGGATTGGCTTAAGATGCGCGCTTGTTCGGGGAACAGGATTGGGGGCTTTTTGTGATTATCATTTGTATCCCCTGAATCGTAACCGGTTTCCCGGCCCATACGGGCCGCCCGCGCAACCACCTCACCATACGTCCAAAGATTGAATTCTGCAAAAAAATGCCTTTCATTATTGAGACACCACAGTTACTTGCATTTTGAACATGCTTAGCAAAGTTTGGGTGGAGATTTGGTATTTCTGGCTGGGATTTCCCGCTGGCAAAGTCACCAACCCAGCTACTTTCCATTATCAAGTTGGACTGAAAATCACCTGTGGCTCCAGCTCTGGCTGAGGGGTAATGATATGCCCTCTTTGATGTTTGACTGAGTGGGTTTTAGCATTGTTTGCTATGAGAGCTGTGTGATGGGTATTGGTATCCCCCCCTCGGAGTCTCCACTCTTGGGCACAATGCAGACGGAATTCCTTATGTAATGATACTGGGTCCTCAGGGCATGTCCTAAGCACTGAGCTTGAAGGTTATCTTGCATGTTATGGGCAGAGTTGTCCATCTGGGCTGCACAGTGACATTTTCGAGTTTTTGGGGATCTGATCTTGAGACAACCCTCCCAACAAAAACTGCCCTTTTTATGGGAACCCTATTCCTGCACAGTCCTTAATTTTTGCCAAAATACTCTCTAGACATAACAAAGTAAGTTTATAATGCTCCTAGGCCACCCCACAGAGTTGTGGCTACTTCGCTAAATAGTTGCGGGTGGGGAGTCGGTTGCCATGCCCAAACGGGCCGGGAATGCCAAAGTTACGATCCAGGGGATAGCCAATCTGCAACTGGCTTACAATTGGTGGTTCGGCATTATGGACGACTAAGTAGTTATTTGTATTCACTCCAGAAGAGTATGACAGTCCTCCACGCCATTCATCCCCGCTATAGCTCTGAAACACGAGGGATACACAACCGTGCCATTTTCTCCGCCCAGCAATGAGAAAAACCCAAAGATACGGTGTATCTTCCCTTCCGCTGCACGACGGCGGACATCAGGCATCTTCACTTCAGCACCACTTCAGCACTATCTGCAATCCTACTAATAACAAAGTAGACCGATCCTCCACCTTAACCAATATAATAGCACAATAAAAGGCGACTTAGCTGTTGGGTGTATCCGTTGATGGATATCGATACGACTTTTGGCACATTTCAAGTGATGCATCAGGACTAGGGTAATGCGTCTCATGTCAGATAGAGCATACGCGTACGCATATGGATATTGTACATATACAGGCCTTTGGCCCTCGAGATAGACAGAATCAAGTCAAAGAAGCATCCAAAGTAACAAGGTGAATGATCGTAGATCGAATGACATATGATGACGCAGGATCGTCGGTTGATGATAATAAATCTTCGGGTGGCAGACGATCGCCGGGTGGGTCGTCTCCAGGGCGGAGAATGACATGTGCATTAATATCAAACCCTGTTTCTCTAAAGCGGCAGTAGTGCAATCAATTAACCTTTGTAGATTTAATCTATATTATTATCCACGCGACTAGCTGATGCACTGCTCCATATTACGTTCTCTACAACAGTAGTGAAGGGTAGAAGGAGGAAGTTCCCCCACCTAGCCGGCTATCCAGAGGGGGAGGGAAATTCGGTGCTGCCATACTCTAGCTAGAGCGCATGCAAAATGATTAAAACAAACAAAACAGTATTGTGAACCGCCAGAGGTTAATCAATTTGCACTAATTAAGTTAGTAAGGTAATACCCGCAGTCCACCAGGTGTGGTATCCTATTACCTCTACGGTGATACGCTATGCTTCTGGCATCACACCGGTGCACCAAATCTTAGCTATTTTCACCATCGCCATCACCATCACCATCACCACTCCTGCATTGGGATACAAGTGGGTAAAGACGACGATGAGGGCATCTTGTACCATGGAGTAAACTTTTGCTTAAGATTCAATCTGTGCAACGGTTACGGTGCTAGATGACACTACGGCTCGGCCCATGCTCTAGTTTTAGGCTTCAACCCAGGGTTCGACTAGTGTTACTTAATATCGAACCCACTAAAGGTCTCCATACGACTGACATACTTTAGCGGCGGAACTCTATTTCAGGTAAGGTTCATGTGAGGACGGTAGATGTCAATTAGCCTCACATAAGTGTGACTGAAATATCATGTTGATGTGAGGATATTTGTTGCTCATGGTAACCTCTCAAACTTATGACTATCCTACCACTGTCACAAATTATTCTGGCAGATTTGACACCATTGTAGTGGACTGCACTGGTGACAGTTGAGACACACTATCCTCAGTTGAAATTCTCATGCCACAGTAACTAGTCAGGTAATGTAATTTACCGGGTGACCGCCCATGACTGGGAAACCGACCACCCACAGGTAGTATTTATTGACCCAAATGACCCATCTTAACCACTCTCCCTGACCTAGTCACTACTGGGGGTTCACTATTAACCCCTTCTCTCCCTTTTACATGCTCCATATCATCCTCTAGGTCCAGCATATCACCAATATATACAACAGAGTCCTCCTTCCCCCTATTCTCGTCCTCATCCCACCCCTTTCCACCCAGCATATCTTCTTCCTCATCCTCCCAATCACTGAGCACAATTACAGGTACCTTCTTTGCACCTATGATCGTCTTTTGCGCATGATTAGAGCTCTTTGACCCCTCTCCAGAGGATACTACCTTTGCTGCAGCCTTTTCTTGGTGCATTTTGGCTTTGGCCACATTTTCTCTGTCTAACCTCTCTCTTTCTTCCCTGAGCTGAACCACATCCTCAGCTGTATACACATGAGCTGTACCAAGGCGGCAGCAGTCATTTGCTGATACTGCAGTGGTGTCCTTGGCCCCTGAGCAAAGTGTTCTGAGTATTTCATCTCCTAAATCCTTATCTGCATGTTCAGATGAGCTGACCTTCCCAGCTGTCCTATAAGAGCCTTTAGCTTGAGAGAGGAATGTGATTGGCAATTGACAAGGTGAAGTGCACTGTGGGCTAATTGGCTTACAGCTATGGGCTGTATGAGAGATGGACTGAGCAGTGGAGTGGGAGTGGCTGTGTTGCAAAAATGGATTATCTCCCTGATGTATATCTTCAGTTGGGCTGATGCATAATCTCTCTAAGATGATGGTCATTCCAGACTCAGCTGGAGATGCCAGTCTCAGCGGGAGATGCCAGCTGAGTGCACATGCATGCATACAAGACATACAAGACATACTCTGAATACCGCATATATAAGTTGATGAATGTATCTGTACTTTAGAATATACAAGCTTCAGGCAGTCAGTATTTTAACAGGTTATAAGCCCGGTTATCGGTACAATGTCAATTATGATGATTTTCCTTATGATCTCTGTCACAATTGTCAAAATGATCCGCAAGAACCCTAATGGTCGTCACCAAAGCCACAACTGCATAAACAGCACTAAAATTGAACACCACAATCTCATGATGTCTCTCTCCGAATCCACCTTCAACAAGATCAGGTGAGGCAACATCTCTATGCTTACTCAAAACAACTACCAAAAATGGACAGATATCATCATACTCATTATGTAAGCTATGACACCATACGCAATCTGCACCATAGAGGATCTGGAACTGCAGCCACTTGATTTCGACCATGATAACAACTATGATGATTAGAATGCGAAGAAACCCAAACCTGCATCTATATTTAGACTTTCCTGTTCCCCTGAAGTATGGTGCATCTTGAAAGATACAAGAAATCCTTACGAGATGTGGAACACACTAGAAACTAGTCTGGGCACCGCTGGATCCTGTAGGGGCAGAGAGGATTTCCTTTCCAAGTTCTGTGCTTGGTGATCCAAGGACGATGAACCACTCAAAGCATTCTTCACCAAGCTCAGCAACTACCACATTCAATAGGACCATACCAACAATGCAATAACCGATCGACATTCCCGCACGGCGATATTCACATCACTTCCATCACAGTGTGCAACGATATCAATGGTTCTAAAGAATAGAAGGCCCTCACCTACACCTAAAGATGCCATGCATGTCCTCCTAGAAGGAGAAACCACATTCAGTGTAAGGGCACGTACGCCAGCGTTCGGCCTCGTAGGCATACGGATGGTAATTATAGGATTACAGTTGCAAACATGGATGTGAGTGATAGTAGGTGTAGATGTATGGTAAGTAAGATTTTCGCTAGAGATCTAAGGCTCGTGGCGAGCCAACTGTATAGAATGGCCATTACCCGGCCCCGGGTCACGTGCCGCCGTTACAGTATCCCCCTCTTTAGGTGCAGACCTCCTAGGCTGCATAACCGTACAAGAGAATATAAAAGAAATGGAAAGGAAGTATTAAACATTCATGCCGCGTACGTACTCGTACGAACCCATAAGTCCCACAACCGATCAGTACCGCTCAGGGTGACCATTTGGCGGATCCGGCGCACGGGGAAACTCCACCTCCCATTGACTGAGACCCGGAGGTGGTAAAACCCGTGCCAACACCATTTATACTGGGCCGAGATCCAATGAAGTAATGATATATGGAGAAGAGAAGAGAAGAGAACAAATAGAAGAAAGGAACGCTCAATTGATAACTTTTCCTCCGGCCCCGAGTTCCGAAACTCTATTGACCCATTTCGTCCGCTTCTGAGTCTCGGACCTCAATTCGTCCTTATCTCCTCTCCAAAACTCATCGGGCATCCAACGTGCCATTCAGTACCGCACTCGTGGTTCATATCACGGTGTGGTTTATATCTCGGCGGTATTCTTAGTCGGAATCATCAGGGTGGTAGAGCTTCCCCTCATGACTTCGCATCGATGGGAGCTTCCGCTGCCGGCATCGTTCATAGCCATCGGTGATCATCAATGGTATACGTCAATCGTGTAGTCTCGTCTCATTCGTCGACATCTAATACGTAAGCTTCTCTAAAATAGTTATACTTAACAAGTTCATGTGCACTGGCACTCTCCCGAGCCTTCGTGCAGTGCTTCGTGGTATATTTCTGTCAGTTGCCATCGGTAAGTGGCATTCACTTGGTGATGCTGCTATACTCGGTAATCGTGGTTCGAAGTCCGCTTCGGTGACCATCCGGCCGACTTTGTAGTTCCACTTGATAGGCGGCTTCAGTAGAATCTTGGTCGACTTCTCGGTAGACATCTCGGTCGACTTCTCGGTGTCTCGGTAGACTGCCTCTCGGTGGGCTTTGACTTGTCGGTAGGATTTGATCATGTAGACACGGTTATCTCCATCTTTTTGAAAATTCGTTGCTCCGTTGATGACTTCTCCATCATATCGATTGTCGATTGCCATTCAGGCTCGGTAGCAGTGTAACTTAGATATTTCCGAATTGATATTGGGATTCATTGGTGATTCGGCACGTAAATGTAATCGCGCTGTGACTCGGCTTTCGCTTCCTAAAGTTGAGTCTCGGCATAGGCCATTGTCGGAATTGGCTGAGGTGATATCGGGAAAAGTCGATCATCACATGGCCCTCGTCTTGACTTTGGTCAATGATGGAAGCTTCCGCTCCTGGCATCGTCATGCCGTCAGTTTTCATTTTTGACTCACTGGTGACCATTCGAGGTTGGTACAATGGTAGCCAATTGCATCGGGCGTGGGCGCAATATCATTTCGAACATGTAAGCTCCACAGTAGGTGGTCATACTCACCATGATTGGAATGCGCTTCTGCTCTCGGAAAGCCGCCTTGTGCATTGCATATGCAGATCTCGGCATCTCTTGATTCGGCATTTGGTAGGGTCTCGGTGGACTGCTGTGGCCATCTCGGGAGGCAGCTTCGGTAGAATATTTGTTGACCTGTAGTGGTATGAAGTGATGATAGTGTATTTCTAGTCTAAGCGAGCGATGTCTATCATCTCTGCTGATCCATGCAATTGCGTGGATACTCACGTTCCCTTTTCTGGCCTGTGTGCTCAGCAGAACCGCACCTTATGTCAACTGTTCCTCTCTCCACATGACCTGTCGCTGGTCAATTGGTAGGCTGCTGTTACGGTGGTTTCGCAATCAGTTCGGTATGCCGTTCGGCGAAAGTTTCTTGATCCTTCGGTACGGAATTTGGTAACGATCTTGGACAGTGGCTCGGTACGGTAAGGCTCCCGGGAATCATCTCGATCTCCATGTGAAGTCCTTCAGCAGTGATATCGTCTGTATGAGATCTCGGTGATCATCCTTTGGTAATTATCTCGACTGTCTCTCATGATGCCATTCGGGAGAGCATTCGGTACGCTCGGTGGTCATATTCAATCTCGTTCGGAACTGTTTCGGAAGCCGTATTTGCACTCGTTTGGCCTGGATCAGGCTCGTTTGACTTATCATCTCTCTCTGGTGCATTCGCAGGTATACTGGAAGTCCGTCGTATGTTAGGTGAGCTTATTGTCTCAGATCGCGGGGTGCACTCTCTGGCTCTCCACCGGGTGTGCTAGTTGATTCCTCTGTCGGTGTGCTTGCCATCACTTGACTCCGTGCACTTATCATCGTTCTCTGAGTCCACTAGTCGATTCGTCTCCAGGTGCACTTGCCGCTGCTAGCCTTCTCAATTAGTCAATGTATCTCACGGTGCTTCGTTCTGCACTGCCGGTACTGTAACTGACTGCAGTAGGGGTTGCGATTCCAGTACGGTCATCCCCCTCTTTTGTAAGTCGTTGTTCCACCGGCGACTAATCTCATACGGCTTCATAGGGAATATCGATTGGAAGGGCTTGATTCGGTGTTGATTCTGAAGTTGATTTGTAGTCGTCAATTATCATCGTAGTTGTGTAGTTCGGAATCGCCGAGTCTGAGTTGGGATCTCATTTGTGATGGTATTCTCGGTAATATAACTTCGTAACAAATTCGGCATTGTATTCGGCATTGTATTAGGCATTGTAATCTCTGCCATACGGCTTCTTGATGTGGTCTCTTGAATAGTAGTCGGGATTGTACTCCGTACGGCAAGGCCTCCGGTGCGTATATATGCATCTCTGCGTTGAATTGCTAGTCTCGTACATTGTAATCGAAACTAAGTATATTAGATAGGGTAGAATTCAACATAACTTTGTGTATATGGCCATAGTCAAATCGATTGATTGTCATCCGTCTCTGAGCATTATTGCTTCTCCGGGATGTGTATATCGGCGCTCGTAAGTCCAATTCTCATAGTCTCAACGCTTGTTCATTTCTTCGATAAAGTAATTTTCGAACGTCGTCTCTCCTATCTAGGGCATTATATCGTGCCCGGGTGTCCAACTACAGTTCATAAGTCTCCGGCGCTCCTAAGTGCGCTCTTCACTCTCAATGATCATTCGTCTGTGGGTGTTATCTCTGACAAGTGCTCGACTTCAAATTTTCCAATTGTAGTTTGTGTATTCCCGGACGTAAACTACGGTTCACCGCTGTGAATTGTCATTCGTCTGTGGAGATTATATCCGAACTGCAGATCTGCACGAAAGTCGTACGAACTGCTCCATCTATGTTAGCCAAAGAAATCAAAGAAAAGAATGGAAGCGGTGAAAGGGAACATCCAGGAGATGCAGTACCGCCGGCCCGTCCAATGGAAAATAACCGTGGCCTGCAATCATCCTTTCGGTGACTCGGCGAGCCGGTAGCAGTCATTCAAACGTCTCCTCGGACAGGCTCTGCTGCCGCAACTACCGCCGCTGCTCCTTGCTCGCCCATCCAGCCTGCGAGGGTTACTACTTCTGCTGGCTCACGATGCCGCATCCATAGCTCCCTATACCGCAGCTCCCAGCAAACTGGAGCAAACCCCAGACCGTTGGGTGAATGCTATGAAAACCGCCTTCCAGCTGGCAGTCATCATGCGGTCCCCGAGTTGGTATCCCTGGGAGAGGTATGCCCTACCACGGTCCAGAAGCTTGATGCTTGTGGAGAAGCACTCCTTACTGCGATTGTCTCGGTAGCTTATGTCGCGCTACAGACATGTTTCCGCTGCACGATAGCATCCACATATCAACTTGCTCTCGGGCAGTCCATAATGGAGGCTGCGAGAGAAGTATATTGAATGTTTGATGGTAGGACCGGCACAGTGACCGATCGACCATTACCGGGTTTGTGCCCAAAACCGCGGCAGTTCTGTACCACATCGTACATTGAGATGGGCACATCCAGCAGATCCAATTGTAATTCTGTGTCCATTCCATATCGCCATAAGGACTGGTAATGTATGCTGCTTAATAATAGTATTTTTGCTGGTATAGATATATATTGACTGAGTACCGTAGAATGGGTCCCAGCATTAATGAAAACTCGTATTATCCATATCTCCTCGATCGATTGGATCCTCCAATTAGTGTCCTGAAAGTGGTGCCTCTGGAGGTGGTAGTCTTGGATTATTGATGTCGTCTCTCCCGTACGAAATATAGACAATCTTGGTTGCCATTCTTGACTGGCTCGCATAGCCGTGGTGATGCTGAAAGTCCAGAGCATATTCAGTCCGTAGGTAATAATAGTCATGTGCAGCCTCCGTTGCCGTTAATGTAATTGCAGTCGAAACTCATTGATATGGTCGGTGGACTTCGAGTGTCCGTAATAATCGTGCTCTTCGTAGTCATTATAGTCATTGTTGCCATCATAGTCGGTCTGCGGAATTGTGTAGGTCTCGCCAGGAAATGCACTTCACGCTGTGCAATGTATCGCCACTATCATTCACTTCAATGGAGGGAAAGTGTCTTATCGTCAATGTGCTACAATTGTATGGTGTCTTCTCCGTAAGTGCACTTCGCTCGTGCAAACTTTTGTGGCAGTAAGAGTGCTTCATTCGTATACTGATCCTCCTCCGTAAGTGGGTTTCATTTATAGTGTTGTGTATCGCCGTAGGCGTGCTTCACTCGAGTAGCGTATCCGTAGGTATAATTGTCCATACAATGCTTCCGCAAGTGGCATCTTTCAGGTTGCCAGAGATGTAGGTGTACACGCAAATTGAGATAGCTGCACTTCGCACAAATAGAAAGATTGTAATCGTAACTGTACTGACTCGGAATTCGTCTGACTTTGCCTTAATTCTCGATATGCAGCATTCAGGGGTAAGATCACTCCGTCCATTGTAGGTGCTTGGGCTGGTGATTGCGCTCAATTGACTTGTAGGAATTGTATTAGAACTCGATTAGGTCGATCGTGTGCGATTTCTCTTGATGGCAAGGTCGAATACTCGCGTCTGGTAAATCGTGATAATTGTCGTTATTGTCAGTGATGCGCCTCGTGCGCCAATTGGTCTCTGAACTTTACTCTGCAGCTGTCAGGAGGCTCAATTCAATGGTGAATTGATCAGAGCTCAGTGCATCGCAGTAATGGTGCTTCGATATCTCGTTTGGAGGGCAGTATTCCAAATTGTTAACTCGATGGTGTTGCGCTTCGGAAAAGGGGTAAACTCCTGAAATCCAGTGAGCGAAACGTATCCGTTTACTGAAAAAGCGATAATAGTCTAAGGGCACGTACGCCAGCGTTCTGCCTCAGAGGCATACGGATGGTAATTATAGGAATACGGTTGCAAACATGGATGCGAGTGATAGTAGGTGTAGATGTATAGTAAGTAAGATTATCGCTAGAGATCTAAGGCTCTTGGCGAGCCAACTGTATAGAGTGGCCGTTACCCGGCCCCGGGTCACGTGCCGCCATTACACTCAGCTTCACCAAAGATCTTGGAGATGCATCCACAGAGGCTGCCCATTTCATTCAACAAAGTGGCTACCATGCCCAAGGCCGAGGCTGTGAGTGTGGTGGATTCGGAGGATGTGGTGGACATGGTGGATATGGTGGACATGGTGGAAGCAGTGGAAGCAGTGGAACTGGAGACAGCCATGAAACTAAGTGCACAAAGTGCAAAATTGACAGTAATACTGCAGATGCATGAAGAAGCTGGAAATGCACTGAGGAGGGAGGAAACAACAATGAGCGCTGTTGTTTCCAGCGCGGGTTTTCAGGACATATCAAAGTCGATTGTGTCTCTTAATAACGTATCAAAGAATGGTGAAAGGAGAAGAAAGGCACTGCTAATGCAGCTCTTGCTTTGACAGGAGACTGCGATCCCTTCATACTAACCACTTGTCCTTGTGTCGCTGCCACTGCAGCCATTGCAGCTCCAAACTGTGTGATTGATTTTGGAGCTTCACACTGTATGTGCAATCACCACACAAGCTTTTCGATATTCAAAAAGCTCTCAGTGGCCAATGTAATCCAGCTTGAAAGTGACAACTCAGTTACTGCCACACACTGCAAATTCGTCAACATTATACAAGGCTATCAACTCGAAGTTCTCCATACTCCTACTTTTAGACTTTCCCTTCTATCAATCAGCCAATTGGATCCGGGTGGGCCTAGGAGTATATTTCAGATTGGAAAATGCTTTATAACATTGGCAACTTCCTGCAGTCTTCCCGCAAAACTAATGAATGCCATATATATCATAGTCCCGGTGACCACACCACTATCATAGACTCCCAACAATGGAAACTGAAGAAAGTGCGACGGCCCGCCTACAATCTAGCCTACACTCAAGTTATCAATAGCACCTATTACAACCAATATTAAGTCCACTCGAAAGTCTCTCACAATCTCAAAGTCAAGAATATTCCACAAAAAGCTAGTTTATCTGAATCCTACAGTTATAAAGTCTCTAGTCCAGCGATTGACAATAGATGATTCTATGTTCACAGTGTACATTCAGCACAAGCACAAACAAAGGTTTATCAAAGTGACAGTCAAGGGCACTACAAATTCTGTTGAATTTAAATAATCCAATGAGTGTGGTCCCTTCTCTGTACTGACCATAGGAGACAATCGATATTATATACTATTTATCCATGACTACATAAGCTATACATCCATAAGGTTGCTGCCAAATCATAATGCTGAGACCTGCTCCTTCACCTACCAGATATTTCAGGCCCGACTAGACTCAATGGGATACAAGAGTACACGATTCTTGTGCGATTTTGGATGCGGAGAATATGGCAATGTGACCTTTTACAATGCCCTCCTGGCCTACAGTACAACATACCACCCATGTTCTTCATACACTCAGAATCAGAGTGGGGTTGCTGCACGTGTGATTTATACAAACTCGGAAAAAGCCATCGCAATCATGATTGACTGCTAGGCTCTGGTTCAGTCCAGGGGAGACTCAGTAAATGCCACAGTGAATCGCCTTGTGAATTCACCGAATGACCGCTGGAAAAGAAACAATGTCCGTGATGGCTATCAAACACAAAAAGAAACGTCATAGAAAATCCTGCATGCATTTGGAACACCATTGCAAAATGCTAAAAGGCAACAACATATTATATCAAACCCCCCTCGACAACCGATGCCAATTCAAACGCTGTGCCTGTAGACTCATTGCCGAACCTCAACTCTGTGAAGGTAAGTTCGGCCCGAGATCTAAACCCTACATGATGGTAGGCTACCAGCATGACTGAAATACATTGTGGAAGATATGGGATCCCAAATGTGAGAGGGTGAAAACCCAATCAGTAGTGGTCTTGGACTATAAAAGGAATGCACACTTGCCATCTCAGCATGAAAGAAATGAGATCGACAGGTTCCAATTCCCAGAAGATGAAGAACATATTGAAGAAACAGATATCTGAGCTGAGACTCTCCAAGATAGTCAACCTATGCAGTTGGGTAAGAGATCCAAATATTACAAGAAAGAAGCTCCTGATGAGGAAGCAGAAAATGCCCACAGCTGGTGCTTCTGCCGAGAGAATCAGACTGCCAAGCATTCGGCAGCAGATGCAAAAAACATCTCCCAGAGCAGCCACCTCCGCAGTGAGAATGAGATTGTGCGGTGCTCCGCAACAGCAATCAAGAAATCAAGCCAAGTACTCGTAGCAGCTCCAGGTCAAGCTCCAGCTCCGCTGATAGGGAGTTGTGTTACAAGAAGTCAAGGTACAGCCTCTGCAGAATCACTGATGGAATTCACAGCCAGATGAAATCCACAGACATATGCGGAAGCTATGGAAAACCCTCAACAAAATCACTGTACCAGAGCCATGGAAAATGAAAGCACATTGATCCTGCTCAATAATACCTTCTCCGCTCTCAACTCCAGAGAAGCAAGGCAACTACAATGTAAGCAGATCGGCTCTAAGTGGGTTTTGAAGACTAAAAACTACTATGAAGGGTCCACACAGTATATTGCACAGCTGGTGATAAAGGGATATGAGCAGACGGATTTCAGTGAGACTGATGCCACTGTTTGGAAGCTAACTATGTTTAGGTATATCATCTATCACATCCGGAAATAGGAGTGGAGCATGAACCTCTTGGATGTAGTTACCGCTTTCCTTAACCGTGAAATCCACAATAATGACATCTATATGACTCTACCAGAAGGATGGCCAGAGGGCCCCAATGCACCAAAGAATATTGTCAGACTCAGAAAAGCATTCTACCGCCTTAAACAGTCTCCCACGCTATGGCACAATAATATCAATGCTTTTCGACTCTCTGTTGGGTTCTCACAGTCCTCAGCCGACTCCAACCTGAATCTCTGCAGCAACTGGTTTGTGATGCTTCTGTATGTCCATGATATGCCCGTGTGATTTGTGGAGGCCGCCACCACAGCTGCGATTCACATTAAGGCAAATCCTTTGGAAAAATTCAAGATCATTAACCTTGACCCAGCATCCTAATTTTTTAGCATCAAGATACACCACAATCATACCAGGGTCAGTCTCAGTTAGAAAGCCTAACTGACAACAATTCTCAGACAATTCACCATTGAACAGACATGCAGTGTCTTGTCGCATCTTGATCCTCACCTATTATCTGACTTGGCTGATGATTAAGCAGACAAGGAACTGGAAGATATTAGAGACATTCAAGCAGTCATGGGATCGATTCTGTATGGAGCAAATGCAACTTGGCCAGATATCTCATATACAGTTGCTCCTCTTTCTGATTTCAATTTGCGGCCATTCACAAAGCAAATAACTGCCGCTAAGAGAGTCCTTCAGTACCTCCAATCTACAGTGAATTTTCAACTGCACTCCAACACCCAACGCAATGGCATTGCCATAAGCATTGACATGGGCAGTGGCATCGACATCAGCAATACTCTGGTTGTCCACTCGGATTCCTATTGGGCCAACGACTGAATGGACTGCAAGTCCCAGGCAGGCCATGGGTTCGTTGCCTGTAATGGAGCTGTCTCATGGCAGTCTCAAAAGCAAAGACTCATCGAAATGTCAACACTCGAGGTCCAGTTCCTCGCCTGCTCAGAGGCATCGAGAAAAGCGAAACAGTTACTGCAACTGCAGAACGATATTCACGGTAAACAGTTACCACCACTGGCAATCCATTGTGACAATCAGTGTGCTCTGACCTGTATCACCTTGGAATCTTTAAAGATCGAACTAAACACATCGACGTTTGCTATCACACCAGTCGAGATTTTCATACATGACATCAAGGCAACTACTCCCAGGTACACAGAGATGAAAATGCACCAGATATAGTCACGACAGCACATACTGAAGATATGCATATGAACTTTGCGAAAACAATGGGTATAGGGTAATTGTGGTCAAATGTAAGGTCGTGAGAATACCAATTTCTTTGTTTATATGGATCACCATCCTCAGGCTAAGGTAGTACTCTTTCCCTGCTCAGTTGCCACACAGAGTACAAAGGAGGCTACTATGGGAATCACAGTTTATTTGTTTTTTTGTTTTTTTGTTTTCATTTCTTGGTCCATGGAGTGTAGCAAGAGGGGGGAGTGTTGCATAGATGGTTTATCTCCCTGATGTATGGCATCAGTTGGGCTGATGCATAATCTCTCTAAGATGATGGTCATGCCACACTCAGCTGGAGATGCCAGACTCAGCTGGAGATGCCAGACTCAGCTGGAGATGCCAGACTCAGCTGGAGATGCCAGCGGAGTGCACATGCATGCAGACAAGATATACAAGATATACTGCGAATCCCATGTATATAAGTTCATGAATGTACTTGTACTTTACATTATTCAAACTTCTAGCAATCAGTATATCAATAGGCTGGTGGGGATTCAAATTGATGGAGATTAGATGACTGCTAAATAAATACCTAGCATCGGTTCAGAGGCCAGAGTCCAGCTGCCTGTAAGGCACTCAACATATTGTCTTTAGTATATGCTGCGGATCTAGCACATGTCACAAGTCTGTAGTAAAGACATAGAGTGGAGTATAGAGTGATATTGCAGGTGGACATACATATAAAACTGTTAGGGGTACTCCTGAAGCAGTGGTAACAATACATATGGATCAGACAGTGAGTACATGTGATGTCCAACATGTCTCGCTGAGCACATCACCATCTCGTAGAGGTACACACGGCCGGTCAGCACAGTCGTCTCCAGTGCAATTTGACCTGCATTGCGTGTCACTCAAATGGTGATTGTACATTCACACTAGCAGATTCACCTATCATGGTGCAATTATGTTGCTATTGCAGGGTTGTGGAAAACTATGATCTGAGTGCGTAATGATTGACCACACTTACTATAACTTGTTAGCGGGTCAACAAACAGATAAGTTATAATCACACAGAATTACATCTACAGCAGATGATATGCAATATGTTAGTATATGTGATCTGCAAGCCTAGGCACTAAGTAGTAGGATTGCCTTTCAGCATTCCCCAGTTCACAGAAGTACAGAACCTAATTATGCTCTGTCAGAGAGATTATTGGCATTGCCTAATGCCAAAAGGAGACAAGCGAACAGGGTGGGTAAAATGAGTCAGTAATTATTGAAACGTTATACTTACTACAAATATGCAGTTGACATATTTCAATCTTGATGGGTGGTATATGGTCAGTTGTCGATTAAATCTCTGATGCAATGCTGAATAGATGTGCTGAAGTGCAAGGTATTTATTAACCATTGTGTTATTAAACCTAGTGTGATAAGCACTGAATGAGTCACTGACTGTCAGATGTACCAACTACTGAACAAATGGGAAGCAAGATGTCTAAGTTGAAGTTATAAACAATCATAGTGTGCGTTCAATAACATGACATGATGATGGCCTGATAAGGAAGCATAATACTTTGAAAGCTGTTAGGTATGAAGAGTAATAGCATGGATTCTGGAATGTCACATTCGATCTGGGTCAGGGTCAGAACTGGATACATTTCATTTTGGCAGTCAGGGTTGTCAGTACACAGGAACGGTCAATTGGTTAAGATTCTATTGAAATCCATCCACCCATGTGAACTTGGTGCGTTGTCAGTGGGTTGTCCAGCAGGTCTATCTGTAGATTGATATCATGCTCTCGCTTTTGCTATATCCTTAGAGTATCTTATCAGTATCATTAAATCAACATCAAATAATACCTCTCTGCATGTGTTGAAGTGTGCAATATCAACTATTTTGGAATCTGTGTTTTTCATTGTGAATATTGTACATTGGCCAATACAGGCAGTCTATTGAACTGTTATCAGTTCAAATGTTTGCACATTGCTTTGATTACAAAATTGGCATGACCAAAAATTGTTGATGTTCCATTGATACTGAATTTCATGATGGGATATCAAGAATATCATGGACGATTTTGTTTGAACAGGCCACCATTACTGTGTATAAGAATGATTGCTACAAAGTGGTACTTAGATTACCCAGTATGAAAGTCCAGCAATAGTTGACATCCCCTTAACACTCATTTTCGGGATGGTTCAGAGAATGCGTTATGAATTCTTTTTCCTTTGACAGCTGCTAATATGTTGGTTATGCATAACAGTGACAAAATCAATTTTCAATTACCTTGTTTACAAGATCAGAAATTGTACTTACTCTGATGACACTGCTTTGCAGAATAAGGCAGTGACCTTGTCCTTGACTTGTTTGCCTATACAGGCTGGCAATACACAGGTTATGTATATCAGTAACAATTACAATTATTAAATACCTTACCTACAAGACCACATATCGTTGACACTTGGTTGACATGCATTTTCCCAATTCAGCAGAGACCATGTCGCTTTCTCTTGTACCTATAGAGGCTGACAATATGCCAGTTATGCTTATAGGTGACAAAATCAATTTCGGTATTGTCTGACTTGCAAGACCAAAAATCATTGACACTCCATCGATGCTCATTTCGGTGTATTATCTATGTAGAATCTGCCATAACCAGTAATGTTGTTCCTAAGTATTTTTACTTATCGGTTGCCATTCTTGATGAATGAGACTTGACACTTTGGGAATCTAGAACCCACTACAATTCTTGTACAGGTTGCTCTCATTGTGTTGAAAGTTAGATAGCTTGCTGAATCATTCATTTTGCCTGTTACGCCTCTGTTTATCTACAAATATTCACATGCAACTTTATACTATTCTCCCATTTTATTCCACAAAGTGAAATTCTGGGTCATGTAATATATAGATCCTGGTGAAAATGTATTAACCCATTCTCCCCTACTTCTTGTTGTTTCACTTATTCCTCCATGTTTCCAAGGCATTGACTGCCATCAACTCCATTTCAGCCATCTGTTTGGACTTTAGTTTCGGCTAAATCAATCCAGAAAGATTAATTGCAGCATACATGTCGCGCTGCTCGAGACTTTGCAGATCCTTGATGCCACAGTCTAGCTCTACCTTGAATTCTTTTTCTACCTCGCACTTGTCCTTGCTGTCATTTCGATTTCCCAAGTTACAATTCCAGTTTATCCAATTTTCTGTATTGCAAATACTATCAAGTGAATCTTCATCATCTCATTCAACTGGATGATGGTTGATTCTCCTCATTCTGCGGACATTCAATACTTGATTTCATCCGCCAGGGATTTTCTTTGCAGCAAATGCTAGTGCCAATGGTCATTGTTCCAACAATATACATGCAGCCTCACCATTATTGCCAAAGTTTGACCAGGATACTCTGACTATCTCATCAGTGACTGAAATGTATCTTACAGCTGATATTTGCATGTTTTGAGTACTGGATTCCTTCTGCATAGCAGGTACATTTTGGCTGCCATGCCACATCTCCAAAAGGTCATGGACCTTGGCAATTCTATGTAATATTCTTTCCTCCACCTCTCTCTTCATTTCCACATTATGCTCACATTCCATCTTTTTCAATGCAAGGTCAATGCCTGTCAACATATCGTGATTGACTCAACAACATTGCCTCAATACAATATTCATCAGAAAGGGTCAGGGCTTTGCTTTTGACTGAGTCCAGCTGATAACATCTCGCCCAAGGGAACAACTTGCCTTCCCTCCAACACCATGTGGCATGATCGAGAACATGTAGTGTGTAACATTCCAGAGCTTAGTATACTTTGAATGTATATCATCTTGTTGGCTTCACAGGTCAGTGATATCGAGTTTGCAAAATGTACTGCTAATCTTCATAGGGTTGGAGTGGTAATTATTGACATCTGTATTAACTTGCCCCTAGTTCTTTTGAGATTCAGACAGTGAATTCATATTGAGCCTTGCAGCAGCAAATCTGTATACTGTTCAATCACTTCATTGGATTGTCGGTTCAGCAACAAGTTTCAATGTGAAGTATTGTTCGTTATTACTGCACAATTCATATCGAACAAATGACGATTGTAAACATTCTGAAACTGTTGCCAAGGTGAACTGATTGTTGCTGGGGATTGTTCTAGTTTATCAATGTACAATTGTCTATATTAGGCACAGTATTCGTTCTCCACATACTGCTGAAATGCCTCTTGGTAGTTTACAGTATAAGAAGTCTTGACTTCAGGATCCCTGGTCACACGTTCTAAGCGATCGCAATTTACCGAAGGAATCAATGCTAAGAGCAGATATGAAAAGCATGGCTGCCACTGGTGTAATTTCAGTATTTGAGTTCTGATTGTATCACAACATGATGAATCTGTAGACTGTACAGATATACAAGCTATTCCACCTCAAGTATTCACATTTGTGATCCGACAGAAATTTGTACAGCGGCTGTGAAATTCGGCCAAAATTCATCTGAAATTTGCAGATTTTCGATAGTGATTCTACAACTATTGGTCAGATTGCATATCCATAAGCAGTAGTTAAAAGACCTGCCGAAACTAGTTCTAGCAACGGTTCCGGGTTCAAACCGGACCAGAGGCCCAGGTCAGGGTCAGATAACGCCAAGGACCCAGAACCGGACAGATCTTGGTAGGGTGTTATGCGGACTGGACATATTCCTGCCGGTTTTTGGCCAGGTTGGAACAGCACCACAGTTCCATTCTACAGTTCCATCAACTTTCGTTGCAATCAAGTATTTGAGTTATGATGATATCATGATATGATCTATATGTACATTGTGCTGTTTTACCTGCTCTTCCACCTCCCGCAGTCAGATTTGGGATTAGAGCACTTTTCGTTCAGCTGCAGTAAAATCAGGACCAATTCTAAGCGACATTTGCGGGTTTTCAATCGCGACTCATTGAATATTGGTCTCATCGTGTATCTGGCAGCAGAAGGTGAAAGAGCCGCTAAAACTGTACAATGTACGTACTAATCATGTTGTGATACGATCAGAACTCAAATACCTAATTGGGGACAAATTTTTGAAGTTCAAATGCCGGGTTTTTGGACCCGTTGCAAACACTAGCGAATACTGTACAATCTATGTACAAATCATATCACGATACGATCACAACTGAAACATTTAATTGGAGCCTACATTGGGAGTTTGAAATACTTGGTTTTTGGTGGTAAAACTGGCCCATTTCCAATTGTCCGGCTATCTTATGTGGTAAGACCAGTTGCCAAGGTTTGGTTTGGGGTTGAACCGGAACTGGAACTGACCCTGGAATTTGGATCTATTGGTAACACTACTTCTGTCATACAAACATCACAGTGCAGTATAAGTTTTCGTTTGATTAAGCCTTGTTTTTAGCTAAAGCTTACATAATGCTGCCAAGATGATGAATCATGTCAATGTTGATGGTGATTACCTGACGTTGAGTCACCCTGTACCTTTCCAACTTGCACAGTCTCCAGTATTGATTTTCCTTAAGACAACCATACCGTCCTTGACAATAGTGTATTTATCTTCTGTCGTAAAGAGTGGCTAGTAATCACTCGATTTTGGATTGTTTGGCCTCTCATGGCTAACTGCTCGTATTTAGTAGGGTAATGCAAGCAACTCCAGTGTCCAATCCCACTGTGTTTTCCCATCCATAATGGGTAATTCTGTGATTCATATGTTGCCTTTGTGGCAGATATTGAACTTGTTTCGATGACCCGGTGTTAGTGTAATCAATACTGCCAGCATTTCCTGCTATATGGTAGTCAGTCTCAGCACATTCAAAATTTCTTGAAATACTAACTTTCTAAATTATTATGGCTAACCCTGGTCTCATGGAAGAGTGATTGTTGGTTCTAACATTGCTGTATTTTCGTTGTCTTTGACTCTTTCGAATGTCTGCACTTGCATTCTCTCCAAATTGCTGATCACATGTGCGTGCTTTACAACAATGGGTGTAGCCTTGGACACCGAGACTGCTCATCAATGGGTCCGAAGCAAGCTGAGTAACATGCACCTGGGATGCGAAGTGGTTTGTCAATGCACGCAACTCGATCTTGAAGGCCTCGAGTGGTAATTTTTGTACCCAAGTTATCCAGTGGTTTGAGGCAGCATTATCAGTCATAATTCTCTGTACATGGCCATTGTTAAGCGCAACATAATCAATATCTTCATTTCAATGTATGGCTAGCGTTGCTCCAGTGTGTTGTCCCTAGTCCTGTTATGCTAATTTAGCATTAGACAAGAGTAAAGAATAGATGTTATACCTCGTCAAAAGCGAGTGGTACATCTCACAATGGACAATTTGGAACTATACATAACCATTCTCCGATGTGCTTGCTCATTTGTTAGTTGATCTCAATCCATTACAAGATTAACTAACTTCTTTTGTTGATGGCAAATGCTTCATAGTTGCATCCACAGTCCGTGGGTATTCCGTTGAGTGTGGTGAAATGGCAGAGGTAGAAGGCAGAGAGCAGATCACCATCACTTGGCTGCATTGCTCATGGCATCCAATGGCAATTGATGAGATGGAGTAGGTGTTATTTGAGGAGTATAGGAACAATCCGAGAAGGAATAATACTTCCCAGCCATGAGTATTCACGCAAATGTGTGCATCTCGGAAGCTTGAAGGAATGAGTGAGATCACAAGATCCAGCAACGGAGTGTACAATGTATTGTATGACATGATGATGTGAGATGAGAAATGGTAGTTATCTACCCCTGGGCCTTCGGAATATACAGTCCCTGTTGCCACAACTCTCCCCACGACCCCTGCATGTTGGCATGACCTAGTCACCTAGTTCATCTCCATCCTTGCATTGCTGTACACATCTCATTGCGTAGTCATCTGCCAAGCTGAGTTGTAGTAGTGGTGAAAAATGGACTTGCCCAACACAACTCCTCTCTGGCCCTTTGTGCAAAGCATACCTCACATCTTCAATATAACTGTATATGCAAACTCGGAAGCATATAAGAATAACATAAACTCCAAGAACATCAGAATAACATAAATCATAATGAAAGTTCCAAATATAGACTCAAAGGAAAACCATGAACTCAAAGATAATCATAAATCCAAAGGAAAACCATAAATCTAAAAGAAAACATAAAGACTCGTGCATCTTGTACACCTGCTTTCTCGTGCTACCTTCTGTATCTGCCTTCCTTTTCCTTTGACTCCTTGCGACACACAAGATGTTGCAAAACTGAGTACTCAATGGAACTATTGCTTCACCCTCAGATACCCGGCTGGTGTGGTTTGTACCCTGGCCTCACGAAACAACTCAGGGTTTTCACTTTCTGGGTGTTGGAAGATATGTACGGCTTTGTTCCGCATCTTTCTGTTGCGGTGTGCCAACATCTTTGTCTGGTTGTCCAGAATTCTCTTGTAGTTGGGTTTGAGGCTGAGCCATCCCAGGATAGAGCTAACTTATTCTTCATTCTCTGTGTTGTCGTCATTGTATTTGGTACTTGAGTTGCTGGGAGTGGCAGGCCAGGAAGTCTTCAGGGTCACATTCTGCTTATGATCGGTACACTTCTCTGCAATTTTACCCTTGTCGTTGCAATATCTGTTTCTCACCACCAATGCCACCCAGCTGGGCAGAGGACTCAGCGATGGCTAGTGTACGGAGATACAGAGATATTCGACATGGAATGGGTGACGGGTGGGAACAGTGATCCAGCTGTAACGGAGATAGACTGGGCAACAGGGGGTACATATTCATCAGACCCTGGGGTAGAAAGCCTGATATCATCTCATCATCTCACCTCATATCATTTCACTGTACAATGAATGCCAAATTGTATCTTTTGCAAAGTCCGATCTGACTTCCTCTTTCGGAGATTTGATCTAGTTCCATACAATTCCATGTGTGCACACAGCTGGGTAGGATCATATCTTCCCACCCCCATCCATTGGTCCTTCAGCCAGAACTGCTCTTTGTGAGGAATTCCTTTTAGAATCATGAGGGAGGTGTGGCGGAGTGTTGATGATGGGCTCTCTTCCTTCTGGCTCCACCATTTTACAACACCCTGCTCAGTTGTAGTGGAAGCTGGCCAGGTCATAGTAGTCTGTTTCATTGGTGGGTACTGGCATGATTGTACTGGCATCATTCTCAATAGGCACTGGCGGAATTGTACTTGCCTCAAACTTGGTCAAAGCTGGTGGGGTTGTACTAGCCTCTTTGTTGGTGGGAGTGCTGGTTTCATTCTCACATCCATCCTTGGCCTGGTCCGTCAAAAGCCCTCCAACACTGCTCCCCTCCTTTTGCTCTGCCTTTCCCTTGGTTGGTGGTATTAGAGCTGGGTGCATCTAGCTCATATTGGGGGATAGAGGTGGAACAGGTAACTTTTGGTTGGCACATGGTACTGATGGTGAGATGGTACAGAGTTGATTGGCATGATTGCAGTCATCCATGTGAGGGTGATAACCAAGTGGCATGAGTGACTGCAGGAATTGTTTCAGGCCCATAGCTTTGTAGTTGATTTCTTCTTCCAGCTGAGGGCAGCCATTATCTAATAGCTTTTTAGTTTCCTGGACATCATCAGATGTATACCACTGGTTTGCTTTCATATCTGAGTTTAGTTTGGTGATATCGTTAACATAGGCAGGGTTAAGACATCACTTCCAAAAGTCAGGACCTCTCGAGGTTTGGTACACAATCACAGATTATCTCATCCACTCCCCACTTCCTCTGCAATCGCCTAGAATTTCCTTGAGTGTGAGATAATGTTGCCAGATGTGTTCCAGGTTATGTGTTTTCCGTATCATAATCTGCTTACCAGTGTGATCTTGTTTTATCATCTCTCATATGGTGCCAGAGCTGTCAAGAGCCTTAAAGAAGTCATTGTATTGCTTCTACTTCAACTTCTTCCAGTTAATGTTCCTCTCAGTATAGTTCGTCAGCCATGCACCCTGGGCATGGGCAGTATTGGAAATGTCACCAATGTAATCATTGAGCTTATGAATACAAGACATGTGGCTGTGGGGAGAGTGTTCCCAACCAGTGGTCACTAGGGCTTCTTGTAGCAATCAGACAGGTCAACTGGAGAAGAATTCTGTGCAGAAGTCTGATAGTGTCCCCAACGAAAGGTTCACTGGAGAGGGGTTGCTAGCGATAGTAGAGATATTGCAGGTAAGAGAATGTGTACCAATAATGGTGATGATCGCTGAGGTGGTGATGGCAGCGGTAATTGTAGCTACATTAGTGGTGGCTGCGGTGGTGGTGGTGGCTGCAGTCATGGTGGTGGCTGCGGTGGTGGTGGTTGCTGTAGTGGTGGTTGTGGCTGTGATGGTGGTGGTGGCTGAGGGTAATGGGCGGGGTCAATAGCAGGTGATATTGAAGTCACACAGGGAAACATGAAATATGTATCAAGGAAATATGACAGAGACACGAGTTAAGAGGTTTCCAATGTTGTACTAATACTTCCTCACAGTCCAAGTAGTCTGCATCAACGTGGTTACACTGTGGGGGAGCGAGCTCTGGTGTAATTCCAATGAAGTAGCCAGGCAAGACGACCTTCAACTTCTCCTCAATTGACAAGCCAGATCCTTCCTGCGGGCGCTGCCCACAACCCAAACAGAGGCTTCCATGTGGGAGTCAGGTCTCACACCTGTCCCTGTGATTATCGATTCCAAACAACAACCATACATAGCAAGACTAGGAAACACATTCAGCAGCAAATAGTAGGAGCTGCACGAATAGACTATGTTTATGACACCAATATTCGAAGATGTTGCGATAGATCACAAGAAGTCCTGGATAACCAAAGACATCGGCTGCCCGGCCCTGCAGGAAGAACCAGCGGTTACAACAGTGATACTTGGTGACAAATACACAGCAAAGAGAGCCTCGCAACGTGAGGCAAGTGAGAAGGAAGCAAATGTTTGTGCAGGAGTCTGGATGTGGTTACCAGACTGCTCACACTCCAATGACCACCGAGTGGGAAGAACTGCAGTGTCCAAGCATGGCACTGAATGGAGGACCTGCCACAGATATCTGGGTACTGGATGTATGGAAGTCATTGATGCTGCACTGTGGGCCATTGGACTCGGCTCGGGGAGACAGTTCAGAAGAGAGAATAACTACAAGAGCAAGGAGTCAAAATGGTGGTAGTCTTTAGCAACTCACAAGCCACAATTTGATGCACAGCGCACCTAGCGCTGGGCGGTGGGTAGAGATTAGCAAGGCAGATTAATCACATTGCCCAGGCTCTCCACATCCATTCAATGGCAACTGAGATTGACTGGGTCCCGGGACACTCTGTCATCCATGCCAACTAAGAAGTAGTCCCCAAGGCTCAACTTGCCCAACACACCAGCTGAAGAATGGCGATGTAGCGGCCATACCTCTGGGCGTTCAATTGAGCTCGATGAATCACCGAGGAAAGGGCAGCAACCAAGGTACAGTGGGAGGCTGACAAGTGCAGCAAGTACTTCAGTTACAGACTAAAGGGCAGGGTGGGGACCATGAGACCTGTCCCGATGACAAGTGCCAAGTCGCTGGCTGCCAGATTCTAACCAGTAATGTCTGGGTGTGTACCCACTGGAGTCTGCCTACAATGGTTCAGCCACCAAGAGGTGATGGACTTCTGGGGGTGTACTGATGGCGGGAAGTTCCCGCCCAATTTGTTGGAGCTATGGTATGCAACTGAGTGGATGCAGAGGCTGCCTCAGGTGTGGGGAGTGGCCGCAGTGAGTTGATATCTTTTCGTTTCTTTTCTTTCGGTTGGTCTATCAGTTACCTTTCATTTGTCATTGGGGATGCAGGCTAGCGGTGGGGGAGCTCCTCCATCCTGCCTTCAGGCCTGGAGGCAAAGGGGGTACTAAATAGGTCCTGTCATTCTCTAATTGGAGTGTATGCAGTATTGATAAACAACAACAACAACAACTATTGCTTGCTAAATCAGAGAACCAGTGAAGAGAAACGAAATGGAAATCCTCCCGCGCCGAACAATCTCTCTGTATATACACTCTGTCTGCCAGTGTTAAACAATTCTAATCTTCTGACATTTTTTGCACACCATTACTAATTCCCTACATTCCTTGTGAACCAACTCCCTTGCCTTTCCCTGTTGAGTGACCTCGCTTTCTCTCATTCATGAATACATCCCTATTCTACTCACTAACGAATTTAACCAATCCGTCTAATTCTTTCGACATATACATATATCCCCCTCCTAGGGTAGAGGTCCACCGAGCCTCTTTTCCACAAGTTCAGGCTTAATTGGAGACATTTCATGGAATACGTCAACAGCCTGTAGCCCATCAACCTCCTTCTCTGGATTCCAAGGCATTTGATCACACCCGGTCAAATCACATCAGTATTGCAACTGGTTGCACTATAAATAGGAATCTTGCAGCAACTTCGCCGGGGACTCAGTATCCCCCTCAGCTTCAACCACGGGTGGTGGTGACAGTTGTTTTCCTTGCTGGGATTCATCCAGAACTTGTTTGCAAAGTCAAACATGGTGGACTCGATGAATATGTAGCCCTACTGGTAGTTCAAACTAGAAGGCACATGAGGATACCTCCTGTACTTAGCTCTAACGATCTAACTGTTTCCGATCCAACATCCAAGAATATCTTGTTCATTATATATGGCGGATGTCTAACCACATGTGCATTCCTGCTTGGAGAATTAGCCCTGGCAGTCATTTCCAATTTGTTCCTTCTTCCATGATATCCTGGCTCAATATGATCTTCAAGTGCATATGTTCGCGGATTTGGTAAATCTGAGTGTGTAGCAGGTCTCCATCAATATTTCGGAAATCTTGAGGTTCTTTGACATGTTTTTCTCATGTCATCCAATGGTCCATTCGTGTAACTATGACCATTGGGAAGCGTTCTGTTGTTTCCAACACCCCATTGTTAGATTTCGATTCTGCCAGCAGTATCTCCATAAACCAATCAACCTGCGGATAACATGTGAAAAGTGTTAGCAACAGTTCCGGACCGTCACGTCGGGTCCGGATTCGGGTTCAAACCAATGATTCCACCAGTCCAGCATAGGATCAGTCCGGACCGGAACCGTCCAGTTAAGTTCAGGTCCAGTCCCGGATATTTTTGTACCACGATCGGACCAATTGCCAATTTTTTTGGACCTGGACTACACTGGCCTGGACTGCTTTGCACCAGTCCAACACAGTGTTTAGGATTAGGGTATTTATCACTGTATCAGTCTTTTAATGAGGGGAATATATCTCAATAGCACCAAATATACAGTCAGAACTGTCATTATTTCACCCAGAGTGGGTATCCAGAGGTGTGCAGTGATCAATGTCAGGATGAGTCATGTATTCAGTGGTACTTGACAAAGAAACAATGTCGAAATTGCAAACGTGTGCAAACTGGTCCAGACCAAGCCCATCCAGTCCTAGACTGCCATTCTTGAGCTCGGTCCAGTCCGACCGTGTGGTGGGACCTGAAAGGATCGAGCCGTACCCCAGACCCGGTCTGTCCGGACTGGTGGAATCATTGGTCCAATCTGAACCATTGCCTCATTGACTGTCTGGGTTGTCAATCAACCTGAACCATCAACTGGTGTACAGTTCATTGGTAACCTCCCAAGCCTTCTTAATTGGGTGGGTTTTCAGCGGGTCGCACAGCGGGTTCATCTATAGATTCAAATATGGCTTTTGTTTTTGGAGTTTGTTAATTGCAACTTATCAAAATCGCATTTTCAACAACGAATAATCAGTTTTTGCATTTTTGCAGCTTGCAACGCAGTTTAATTTGGAATCGGTATTGTACCTTTGCTATATTGTAATTTGGCTATCAAGGCTATAAACAATTGGTTTATAAATGTGAAGATCTGCGCGATTTCTTGATTCACAAATATGCAACAACTATAACTATTGACGCTCCGTTGATGCTCATATTCAGGATTTCGCTAGGAGCATTTCCCTGCTGTTTTTGTCAATAATGGTTGCCAATATCCGATAAATGGATGTCTGCAACCGATCAGTACATAAATCAGGCAAGATGCGAAGCTAAAAATCATTGACATTCCATTGACGCTGATTCTCAGGAAGCGGTATGGAGCATATCGCGATAGTTTTTCCTAGTAAAGCCTCCCAATAGCTGATAAATGGATGTTTGGAACCGATCAGCACAACAATTAGCCAAGATTCGAAGCTAAAAATTGTTGAAGCTCCGTTGACTCTCATTTTCAAGATGCGGCAGGGCGCATGTCACTGCAGTTGTTCCCAGTAAAGGCTGCCAATATCTGATGAATGGATGTCTGAAACCAATTGAAACATAAAATAGTCAAGATGCGAAGCTTAAAAATAGTGATGCTCCAGTAATACTCATTCTCAGTATCGGACGGTTACCATGTTGGTGTCTCTTTTGCCAACAACAGCTGCCAATACATCGCTTATGCATAACAGTGACCAGATCACTGCTTAATTACTGTACTTACAAAACCACAAATCTTGACGCTCTGTTGACGGTCATTGTACTGTATTGTTCATTCAACATCTGCTGCCGTCAACAATGGTTTTCATCCTGATTTGAAATTATTGGTAATCTTTCTGACAGATTGTGTCCTGGCCCTGTGGCAAAGCCAAGCGCAGTAACATTCTTGCACTGGTCACTCTCACAGGACGAAAATTTATGTGTCATGCCAAAAGCTGTATTGCGCCTGCTATACATCTGATTATCAACCGATATTCGCAAATTACTGCTCACCATTCACCCATAATATATCTCTAACTGAAACCCCTGGTCAAGATACATAAAGAAGCTGGTGAAACATTGATGCATTCTGTCCTACTTTTTCTCCAATCCCTTGTTACTCCTCGTTTCGGTTGCATTGACCGTCACTAAAATTTGTTTAGCTGGTCTCTTTGACTTGTGTATAGGCCGAATCAATCAGGGAACATTTTTTGTGGCACTCAAATCCTGGTGCCCTGGGCATTCCGGCTCCTCGACACTATTCTTTTGCTCCATATCAGATTCTCCGTCTGCCAAGCAATCGTCATCGCTGTCATTTTGATTATCTCAGTATGCATTCCAGTTAAGCCAATCTTCAGTGTCCGAAATGCTTTCAGGTGCCCTATCCACATCACTTTCGACTGGATGACAGTTGATTCTCCAGACTTGGTGGACATTGAAGATTTGAGTTCTTCCTCCAGGGAGGTCCTTTGCTGACAAAGGTGGTGGCAATGGATATCTTTCAGACAATTTGAATGCAGCCGCACCATCGAGTTGAAAGAGTGACCAGGATGCATTGCTGGTCTCTTCGGTATTCAAAATGTATCCCAGGGCAGGCATCTGCTTGTTCTGCTCTCTAGATTTCTTCTGTGTAGCACCTAGGTTTTGGCTGCCCTGCCACATCTCCAAAAGTCCTGAAACTTGGCCATTCTGGGCACTTTCCGTTCCTCCGCATCTTTTTTGATTTTCGAGTCATTTTCTGTGTTCATTGTATTCCATTCCACGTCAGCGCCTGCTAATATCCCGTTATTGTCCCTAGCAAACTGCCTTACAACAACTTTTGTGCAAACGGTCTCGCCTGTGGTTTTTGACTGACTTCAGCCAATATCAGGTCGGCCAACTGAAAAACTAGACTCCACTCCGACATCATGTGGGATGATGGAGAATATGTCGCGCGCCACATTGGAGAGATCGGCATACTGTGATTGCTTCTCTTCCTTTTGATGCCACCAGTCGGTTATGTCCGGTACAGAATACGTATTGCTAATTTTCATTGGGCCGGAGTTGTAATCATTCAGATTTGGATTAATTTGCCCCCAGTTCTTTGGTGTTTCAGGCGGCGAATTCAAATAGAGCCTGGGGGGAGTCAATAACGCGCTGCGCGATTGCTACTTCTGGATGTCATCTCAGCCCCATTGGTAGGCATTAAGTATTCTTCACTATCGCTGGATCAATCATACAGATCAAACGATGATTCACAGGATCATAAAGCCGGTGGAGAGGGGATGCGATTGCTGCTCTGTTAGCTTTCGAGTTTGTTGACCGGCACATATCGATGTTTGGCACAGTATGTATTCTTCTCATCCATCAGAAAAGCCTCCTGTGATTGGGTGGTATAGGATGTCTCGTCGTCAGGATTAATATCAATCGCCTTATCCCTTTTCCTCAATAATTGCAATTTCCGGAAAGGATCAAGGATGTGTGCTGAAATGAGAAGTATGTGGGTCGTTGGAGTGACTTCAGCGTAGTATTTGGACAGCTTCTGTTGAGCTAACTTCACAGCAAAGAACCAGTCTTCATTCCATTGAGTTTTCTTCTTCGCCAAAGCTCGCATCACGCCATCAATGTGATTGATCATCTCATTGTACACTGTGATAACGCGATGCAATGTGACGGTATTCCTCCTCGACATCCATATAGTCCAATATCTCAATGGGCTCAAAACTTCCATGACATACATCACAATGGTGCATTCATCTTGTATTTTGAATAGTGGCTGGTATTCTGTGGATTTTGGATTTAGAAGCCACTCAGGTGTGAATTCCCGTAGTCAGTAGGTCTGCTTGAGTCACTCCAGTGTCGAGTTCCAACGGGTCCTCACATCCTTAATGGGTAGTACTGCAATGTGGACTTTAGCTTTTTGACAGTCAATGAACTAGTTACGACAACCAGGTGTCAGCGTAATCAATACAGCAAGCATTCTCTTCTATATCAAGGTCACTTTCAGGACATTCAAAATATCATGAAATATGTACTTTCTCAATGATCTTTGCCAAACCTGGTTTCATGGCTGCCGCCTAGTTGATTCTAGCATTGCCCTCTTTGCGACGTCTTTGACGCTTGCCGATTTCAATACTCTCATTCACTTCAAATTGCTGATCACGCTCAGCGGCTTCCCATGGCTTGGTGCGGCCTTTTACACCGAGACTGCTCATGAATACACCTAAAGCCAGCTGTATGAGGTACGTCATGCATGGTACATAGTTCCTCACTGCCCGGCAACTGGACTCCAGAGGCCTCAGGTGTTTATTGGAACTCGGGTGTCATCAAATAATTTGTGGAAGGGTTATTCGTCGTAATACCAAGCAAACGGCCGTCGGTGAGCCCAAAACAATCCAGAACATCATTCAAATGTATGGTTGGCCTTGCGCCAGTATGTTGGCTATTGACCTATCATCATTAGTTAACTTTCGAAATGGGAAATGAACAGGTGACCAACCTCATCCAAAGCCCGTTGCACTTCACACAATGCCCAATTTCGATCCATATAGTACCCAATGACCGAAGTTATGGATAATTTGTTCGTTGATGTCCATCCATCAAAAGCTCAACTAACTTGATTTTGTGATCGCAATTGCTTGTGAATTGCATCCACGGTCAGTGCATATTCCCCGCGGAAAATGTTGTTCTGGGTGCTATCCGATGGGAGCACGAGCTCATCGTGTAGTGCCTTATATGACCATCGCAGGTTCATAATTGATCTAGCATTCCATGGAATCTGTGCCGAAACAAATCCTAACATGAGGTATCAATTCCACATGTCTTCCTGCAATTCAGAAGTTTTCAAGTCCTTATCTCCCAGTTTGAGATGTTTTGTCTGTTATTGTGGTAATTATAGATCAATCTGGATGTCAAATCTGGCTGTCCTCTGGGAACTTACTATTGTGATTCCTCAATGTCCTTGCCTCTTCAAGATGGCGAAAGATGTTTCATCGACCGTCGAACTAGTCAATTGAGTAACCTCTGAGTCTGTTAATTCATTTAACTTTGCGATGTGAGCTTTTGCCAGCAAGTGTTTCCCCATTGAGCCAGTCCAATGTTGTGATGGATGGCGAAGAACTTGGTAACAAACGATACCTATGATGCCAGGGCTTCCAGTCACTTCAATTCCGCAATGCAATTTGAATCGCCACAAAGGCGGGTGATTCGAAATATTCCAAGCAATTGGCCTCTTTGACCCTTCATCCCTTGAAGCCCACCAAGCGTTGAAGATAATTTGAAATGCAAGGTCACTCAAATCACAAATAAAGTCACGTTCATCTTTGGAAGAGATTATAACCTCGAGTAATGTTGTGTTCAGAGATTTTGAACCTGACATGGCAGTTTGAATTAGAAAGCTCGCTGGTCTGACTCAAAAGACTGCCAAAGGTCACATTACAGTAATCCAGATGGCCGGTTCCTCAATATTGACTTTATAACCTCAAGTAATAAAATCAGATCTGTGAGACATTGCATGAATATTTGTGAAGTTGTATACAAGGACAGATTGCAAAGACTGACTGCGTAAAACCTGATTTAGGAACAGTGCTATGCAGTTCATTGCTGTGTAGCATTCTGAGCTTCCACCAAAACAGTTGACAATTTGTGGGCGCTGAATTGTAGGAACCGGACGTGACAGTATCGGGTGCAATTTTTCCAATCACGGCTGCTGATAGGTTCATTGTGGATTATCTGTGTTCTATTGTAGTTAGATTATGCAAGATGCAAGATCCAAAATCATTGACGCTCTGTTGACGCTCATTTTGAGAGATGGTTTGAATCCTGTCGTAAGTAGTTTTGCCTAGAAACGCGGCTGATAGTCCGATCATAGATTAATGTAGTCACACAGCCCTTTGATTGTCCATGATGCGTGGTCTAAAATCGTTGATGCTCCGTTGACGATCATTTTTCGGGCATAGTGACGATCTCAGCGAACACATTTTTGCCTAGTAAGGCGGCCGATAGCTAGAATATGGATCAATGTTGCCGTACAACCCCAGTAGTTTCCAAGACTCATGGCCACAAGTCATTGACCCTCCATTGACGCTGATTTTCAAAACCTAGTAGCGATGTTGTCTTAACCATTTTCACATAGAAAGCCGGCTGATATTTAGATTATTGTTAAATGTCGCCATGCAGCCGTGGCATTTTCCATCATGTATGGACAAAAGTCATTGACACTCCATTGACGCTCATGTTTAGGACGTAGTACCAATGTTGTCACAACTATATTTTATTCAGAAAGATGGGTGATAGTTCGATTATAAGTTAATGTTGCATCAAAACCCTGTGGATTTTCAATGATGCAATGCCATAAATCGTTGATGCTCGATTGACGCTCATGTTTAGGTGATCGTAGTGATATGGTCTCTTGCATTTTTCCCTTAAAGGCCGCCAGTATTATGATAATGGCTAAAAGCCGTTGCACAGCCTAGTTATTAGCCAGGATGTACAACCAGAAATCGTTGATGCTCTGTTGACACTCATTTCTATGATACGGCAAGGAGCTTGTCACTTGGCACATTCCCTACTCACACTGCCAAAAGTTCACATTTGGCTGGATGCGACTATGCAGCGGGGTGATTGCTGAAGGGGTATGACTATAAATCGTTGACGCTCCATTGATGCTCACCTTTGAGCTCATCTTAGAGACATACTAATAGTCATTGGGTGCTCTACAATTGAACAACATTCGCGTATAATCTGTATTGGCAGCCAGTATTCCGCTTCGATGTATTATAATTTGAATCCAAGATCTTCCAGACATCTCAGTTTCTGAGCCACCACTCTACATGTCCTTTACCTGATTAATGACATAGCCCTATCCCATTTCAATGCTTTCAGCCGGCAATTTATTGTATTACTATCCATGCACTAGTTTTAGATATTTCTAACCCGACGTCCTCATAATTCCATATTCATCTTACTGCCCTTGATTTGGATGATGTACTATAAGCAATATTCAATTTCTCGACCATGTGCAGGAGGTCTGAGCGGAGAGTTACGTAGTTGGCTGCATGGATTGATGCAGCCTGTGGGCTGTCATCTATCCAGGTTTTGGATGTGCTCTGACCGCTCCTTCAATGAGTCGTATGACATCACTGACATACACCTTGTTAGGATTTTCTTCTCAAATTTAGGTTTGCTTTCTCCTTTATCCGTAACCGGCAACACCATATATAGTTCCTTGTTCGCCAATCAACGTAATTTGCAGGCTAAAACTGTTGCATAACCCGTATGACCCTTGCACACACACTGACGAATAATCCTTTCTCACAATTTGGTCACTGAAATCCAGATAAATCTGACACATAACCAAATAGGTTCACGAATTGCTTTTACAAGAAATACGTCATCATACATCTCTATTTGGCTATCTATGACTCCGGTGATGCAGGAGCTGTCACCTTGTCTTCGTCCGAGTCCGATTTCGATATTTTGTTTAGCTAGGGACACTTCATCCAGGGGTAAAAGCTTGAATGTTGAACTGTCTTTCCAATCTTTATCTGTGACAAATCGGGCTCCGGGTCGGGCATTGAAGGTACTATGCAATTGTCTTCCTGAGGTTCCTCTGAACCCAGCCTCATTTCACTACTTCCCTGTCGAGACGTCATTTGTGGCATTTGTGATTGTCCAGGGATGATATCAAGAGCCTGCATAAGCTCTCCAAATGTTGCTGGTGATAGTGTGGCTGCAGATGTATCTGTTTAAGGCTTCCCAACTGCCGGAACTGTCAGTTTAGTCATCCTGTACTTCATTTGTCTCTGGCGGAAGTTGTTGGCCGCATACCCCCATCCCGGATGCGTCAGTTCATCAAGCCCGATCTGCACCTGCTGTAAGCTCTCCAAGCGGTGCTGTACCATTTTGGAAATTGTGCCCATCACCCAGCCGGGTTCGTCATCTTCGCTCAGCATGCCAAGCTCTGTACCTGCTTCAACCTCATCCTTGTTTCCCCATCCTCCTCATCTTCGCAACTTGCAAGATCGCTCAGACCATCGGCAACCGCATTCAATATCCTCTCAAATGATATTTTAGCCTTTGTTGTTGTTGATTGTACCTTTTCAACAGTTCCCATTTGTTCCTGCTCTTGCATAATCGCTGTCTCTGTATCTTGAACTAGCTTTCTTGCCACTGCAGTCTCTCTGTCCACATAATCCTTAATCAATTTCTCTTTCTCTTCATTGCTTAAAATGTGCCTTTCATTTCTTTCCTCTGTTGAAAGCTTCATTTTGGATGGTAAGCTGCGCAATGCTTCCAACGCTCGGACCCTTTCTGTCTCCAAGCCACTCTTTACTTCATCAGCTGGATGACATCATAGTCAAGAATTCCTTGCCTATTTGCCATATTTGTCCGCCGGAAGTGGCGCAAGGTTCTTTTTTGGTGCATTGATCATTGTAACTTGTGTTGACCTTGTTGTTGGGCGAGATGTCAGATGTTGCATGATATGGACCACATGGAGGCAAGCTGCGTCTTTTATGTCAAGGTTGGTAGGTTTGAACAATATGAAAATAGCAAAATTGGCGTTTTGACCGTCACTTCATTGGGAATAGTCAGACTACCATTACATTATGACTTCATGGTTACCATGTGATTCATGTAAGATCAGGGTGATGTCTTCAGACAAAAATCACCAGGGGGCCTTTCTGTTACGGCTCAAAGGAATGGATATGTGATAGGTTACATTCGTTAAGGTACGCGAGAAGATGTGCAGGAACCAGGGGAAAGGAGGTTACTCATTAAAGGAAAGCGGGGACAAAGGTTCTAGAGGAACGTAAGGAATCGGTAATGGTGTGGGAATAGTATAGGATGATAAGAATGAGATGAAAATGTAGAAAGATGTACTGCGACGTCGGATGTTGTGGCGAGAGTATTTTGATAAGATGTTGGGAGATGGTGTGTAAGATTACGAACGAAGATTCGGCTGATACATCGAAGCATGATGGATGGTTCGAAGGTAGCAGACGGAATTGTATAAAAAGATGTTGAGCTGATTGGAAGTACGGATATCACTACGCCAAGGACTATGAGGTAACTTGCCTCTTTTGTAGTTAGCACCATTAGTCATCGATCGACCTTATGTCGATGAGACATGTCTCGTCACATGATACAATAGACACCTTCGCATACGCCCGCGCACACTCGACTACTCGAGCACACCCCACCGTACAACAGGTTATGAGCCCTTGCGTTTAAAAAGCGAACCGACTATCAATACGTCCAGTTTTGTTTGTCGAGTGGACATCATCACGGAGAAGCGTCTCTACAAGCTAAGCAAATACCCCGCATTCTGCTGTGTTTCTGACGGCGGCTGCTGGACGTCACCCGTACAGTCCGACAGACTACGATAACTGACGATTGCGATACAAAATGAGTTCGACTACGATCACAATCACCAAGTTGAATGGCACGAACTACGCACAATGGGCAACCGAGATGGCCCTACTTCTCGAACAGAAGAAAGGGTATGGTATCATCAAAGGATATGACGACAAGCCGGAAGAGCCAGCAGCAAACGCTACCGCTACAGAGAAGGCCGCTTTCAAAGACTGGATGAATCGCCATGGTGTTGCCAGATCCACAATCCTACTAGGCATGGAGCCCAGGATTCAAGCGGAATACACAGTCGTCGACGATGCGAAGACTCGTTGGGAAATGCTAGCATCAGCCTACAAGTCAAAGCTAAAGCTCAACATCTTCGAGATTAGGGAAGACCTTTGGAGCATCAAGCAACAGGACTGCGGAGATGTCGACAATTACGCATCGCGGATCGATCGGAAAGTCAAGGATCACAATCCCTGCGCAGGACCGATAGCACCATCGACCACTGACACTGATGCTGATACGGACTCTGCAAAGACAATCACCAAAATAAGTGAGCAGGAACACATCTTCTATCTCCTTTGCGGGATCCCACGGAACGACGAGTGGAAAGTCTTCCTGGAGCTCATGATGGACAAAAACGCCACGATGACCGCCACAACCAATGAGATCATCACCAAGCTCGTCGAAAAGGAAGCTGCAATCAAGAGAGAGAATGGGCTCGCTCCAGAAGCTCTGCTCTTTGCAAAGAAGAGTGGCAAAGGTGGTAATGGTGGTAACAGCGGTAAAGCCGGTAAAGGCGGCAAAAGTCCAAGGAGGGATAAGAGAGATAATAAGGACGATAGGAAAGAGAAGGATTTCCGGAAGTGCTTTCATTGCCAGCGGCGAGGGCACACCGCCGAGAACTGCTTGAGCAAGCAACACGGCGATCCTCCAAAGTCAGCCGACACTGCAGCAAAAGCATCAACTGAAGCATCGGCTACTTCGACTCTCACGACGTCGATCGAGAACTATTGGATGGTCGCCAGCTCAAGTGCTTCATCCAGTGATTGGTTCATCGATTGCGGATGCACGACTCACATCTCCGGCCATCAATCAATGTTCATCACCTACACCAAATATCCTCCGAATACGAAGAAGGTGAAGGGATACAATGGGGTCACATCGTTTGCATCAGGATATGGAAGTGTTAGGTTGATTTGCCAGCTGCCAGATGGAAAGACAGAAACGATTATACTCCAAGAAGTGGTGCATTTGCCGAGGTCGTTCAATCTCATCTCACAATCTCAGATAATGGACATGGACGTGAAAGTCGAACCGGTTAATCACTACGGTCTCAACCTCTACAATCGGCATGGCAAATTGATTGCCACTGCACCTCAGGTCGATGGGCTATTCGTTCTGGATTGCATTCTGGATCGAGCCCCAGGATCGACTGAATACACCGATATCGACGACAGCTGCCTGCTGGCACTTAAGACGACTGGGCATGCATCCCAGCACGATGCAGAGAAGCGGATGTTATGGCACCGCCGCCTGACTCACATCCGTCTGAGGGCTTTGGAGATCTTGCCGAAGGTCATTACCGACGCTCCGACAATTACCGGGAAGTGCGATTGCGAGAGTTGCACCAAGTGCAAGTTAGTTCGGAAGCCCTTTATCCCCACGACCTCCCGCGCCACTGAGCCTCTGCAGCTCGTGCAATCGGACATATGTGGTCCCCTGGAAACAGCCATCGGAGGAGGTCGATATATGCTGCTCTTCATCGACGACGCCACGAGGCATACAGATAAGTACATACTGAAGTACAAGTCGGACGCCATTGAGAAATTCAAAGAATGGAAGGCTCTTAGAGAAAAGGAGTCGGGCAAGCAAGTGAAGCGATTTCGTACAGATGGAGGCGGTGAGTACACCTCCAAGAAATTCGCAGAATACCTAAAATCAAAGGGCATACTAATGGAAACAACTACGCCCTACACTGCTCAGTCTAATGGAGTTGTCGAACGGGCGAACCGCACGATCATGGAGCGCGTACGATGCATGCTGGACGATGACGGACTTTCGACGAAGTACTGGGCCTTTGCAGTCTCCGTGGCGGTCTATCTCAAGAACCGCACTCCGACGCAATCGGTAGTCGGCAAGACTCCGTACGAGGCCTGGTATGGGAGGAAGCCAATTTTGAAGCATCTCTGTGTGTTCGGATGCTTGGCTTTCGTCCACGTTCCGAAAGAGAAATGAAAAAAGCTGGATTACAGAGCCACCCCTGGCATATTCGTTGGGTACAGCATATCGACTAAGCAGTACTTCGTATACGATTCTTTGGCCAAGACGCTTCACCGCTCCAGAGATGTGGTATTCAGAGAAGGAAAGCGGTATACAGCACCGAATGCTGCAGACAAAGCGATCTTGAACAAGCACTTCTACAGAGACGTCATCGTGGAACCCACACCCACCAAGAAGCAATCTGAAACCTCACAGTCAATCGAGAAGCTGCCAACCGGAGATGGGAATTCCGAACCTCAAACGGAGGAGCCATTGGACGACAAATCACCTCCGAAGCCGAAGAAGAAGTCACGAGAACTAGCTGGCCTTGAGATGTCACTTGGAGAAGCATGGAAGCCGCCGGCGGAAGGTAGTCGCCGAAAGCGCGCTGGCAAACTGGCTAAGTCTGCACAATTGGCTCTGGAAGATGAGGAATTCGAGGATATGATTCACATCTACGCTTCGGCTGCAATCTCCGACGATCACGAGGATCGCATCGACGATCCAAAGTCTTACAAAGTAGCAACCGAGTCGCCGCTCGCCGACAAATGGGATATGGCGATGAAAGACGAGTTAGATGCAATTGGTCAGCATCAAGTCTTTTGAGCTTTCCTGAAATTTCCGGAAGGGAGAATGGCTTTGCCAAGTCACTGGGTATACAAGATCAAGCACGATGGAGCAGGCAATGTGCAGCGATTCAAGGCCGGGTTAGTCTGTGCAGGAAAACACCAAATCGAAGGCATTCACAACCAGGCTACGTATGCACCGACAGCTCGCTTGGGCCACATTAGGCTGGCACTCGCGATCGCCGCAAAGTACGATCGCGAAATCCGTCAAATGGACGTCTGCACGGCTTTCTTGGGAGTTGACTTGGAGGAAGAGATCTAGATGCACCCGCCGCAGGGATATTTTCGTTTGTTCCAAACTGGGAGCCGATATTACGATCCAAGGTCAAAGACTTCGCGGAAGATGGTACTCCGCATGAGAAAGTCTCTTTATGGTCTGAAACAGTCTTCGCATGTTTGGTACGGCACTTTCAAAGACTTCGTGATCTCCATTGGGTTCGTGGCATCACCTGTCAACGGAGGACTGTTCATGCTCCATAATAAGGATCAAGACACAGTTGAAGCAGTCGTTCTGTACATCGACGAGCTCCTTATCATTGCTAACGATGGCTTGATTGGGCAGATCAAGGATCAGATGAAGAAGAGGTTCCGGATGCATGATCTCGGGAGTGTCTCCTTCTATCTCGGCATGAACATCGAACACAATCGGGAGTATCACACGATCGACATCCATCAGCACAGCTATATTCGGCCGATCTTGGCGAAGTTCAGAATAGACGAGTCCAGGCCAGTTGCCACGCCAATGGCGATGAAGCTTCACAAAAGGAAGCCCGACGAAGAAGCCTGCGATCACACCATAAACCAATCGATGGTCGGAAGCCTTATGTCCGCGATGACCACCACTCGGCCCGATATCGCATATGCCATCGGAGTCCTCAGCCGGTACAATCACGACCCAAGCAATGAGCATATGGTAGCTCTCAAGCACGTGTTTCGGTACCTTAACGGCACGAAGGACTGGTGTCTGCGTTTTGGAGGAGCACTTGGAGAAGGAGCACTCGGAGGAGAAGGAGAAGGCGCACTTAGATGTTATGTCGATTTGGACTATGCTGGATGCCCGGATGACTATAAATCGACAAGTGGACTGGTCATCACCTTCGGAGGAGCGGTCGACTGGCGATCAAGAAAACAGAAGTCGACTGCCCAGTCCATGACCGATGCCGAATACTATGCCTTTGGAGTAGGCTGTATGAGACTCACACAGATCTCCCATCTCTTGAATGAGCTCGGCATCCCAATGATCCCTCATGTATTCTCCGATTCACAGTCACTGATCGCGAGTATCAAGAACAGAATCTACCGCGGAACTGCAGTTGCACACATTGCGACCAAGTACTATCTTGCTGCAGATATGGCTAGAGAGGGAGAGATCGACTTGAGCTACGTACCGACTGCTGAGATGCTCGCCGACTGCTTCACAAAGCCACTGCCGAATCCCGCCTTCTTGAAGCAGTGTGCTGCAATGGGAATGATCGGAATTGGACTCGGGAATGGGCTCGGAAATAGTCTCGGGATTGGAATTGGAAATGCTCTCGGGAATGGTAACCGTGATGGTATCGGAACTGGAAATGGCATCCGGAATGCCGTTGGAAAGCAAATTGATTGATTGGGCACGTTCGTTTCGAGGAGATCCACGATGCTTGATTGGCTCCTCTTCTCTTTTGTTTACTGTTTTGTTTGAAATGGACGTGATAGCCGTCCTGGAGGAGTGTTGAGCTGATTGGAAGTACGGATATCACTATGCCCAGGACTATGAGGTAACTTGCCTCTGTTGTAGTTAGCACCATTAGTCATCGATCGACCTTATGTCGATGCGACATGTTTCGTTACACGATACAGTAGACACCTTCGCATACGCCCGCGCACACTCGAATACTCGAGCACACGCCACCGTACAACAAAAGAGAGGTTGTTTGGCATTGGAGGATTCCCTTTTCTTCTCTCTTTACTCGTTCTCTTGTATAGCAAACAATAGTACGACTTTGGAAAATATTCTTGACTCTTGTCTTTGTCCTTGTTTCTCGATACGCACTTCGAGTTCAGCCTTGCAACATCCACATCACCTGCGCCCGACTCCGCCCGTTACATTAGAACGAGTCTACCTATATACGCACCTGATAGCGGATGTTTTGTCAACATTGCCTGACCCCTTGCCTTGATTTGTGTTGGTACTTCTTGGAAGAAACTGACAGCTACATTTCGATCTGCGGATACAGCAGCTACGAACTAGGACACTTGGATGTGCCTTCATCCCTTGAACTGTTGTAGGTATTGTCGTGAACTTTGCTCCCCCTCTTGTTGGGTATATTTAGGACCCGAACATTACAGGATTCACATCTGCGATGATTGCGTCGACATCCGCAGACAGCTTACAGGATTTGATATCCGATATTATCACCATCGATCACCATATTTGGATGCAAAACTACGACAGTAACTGTACTTCCCGAACGAATTGGTTTGATCTCGCCGGAATACATTGCACTTTATCCGAACCTGAACCACTGAACGCCTTCGAAAGTATGGAAGGAGAATTGAAAATTGAGGTAGATGATATCTGCCTCCCCACTTATTTTTGGGCACAATCCGATACTCCCTATCCTTGGAATTTGCACTGGACTGAGGCCGCCGCATACGAAGTAGGTTTGGAACTTGACGACCCAGTATTTGGAAACAGCTGGACTAGGTAGTGGGGAGCCCATTCCTGGTTTAACTGAGATATAGAAACCCCTTGCTGGTGTGAAGGACACGATTGTCACGGAACTCACGAATCCGAGGGCCACGCTCCAGCAGCAGCAGATCCAACAAAGAGCCCTGAGGTACCCTCGATTGTCGCCAAGCTACGGTCACCTACCCCTTCCGAACTCGACCAGTGCGATTGGAATTGGTAGATGTGCTTGATCCGCAGTAATCTCTGGATCACACAAACCCCAAGCAGCCCTGGTGTCTGTACAAGACCAAGGGACAATCAATCCAATCCTAGAGACAAATCTCGGGGAAACCACAGAAACAGAGACTGTCGAACTTCGGATTGTAACAAAACAGGTCCTGAGCAGGGTGGCACAGTACTCGCAGCCCGTACGAGAAATACAACATGTATACAGTCACCCCGCGGAAATAACAGACCTGCGGAATCAGATCACCATCCTCTGGGCGCGAGTCCAGCCCGTTCCGCCTCTGTGCGACTACACAAATTACGAGACACAGTTGGCGCCCCTCCAGAAAGAACTAGAGGTAGCCCGACGGACCCCCCGAGTGGAGGGAACAGACGACGACATACGACAAGACCTGGACGATATGACATGGGATGCGAGGGAGGGCAATGCAGAAGCCGTGAGTTTGAGGACGCAGTTAGCCAATGCGCTATCCTTAGCCCTATGGGCAGGCCCAATACCCCCCCAAGGACAAGAAGATAGAGGACAGAAGTTTCCGGACTCCCCGGACTTTTCAGGATCGGATCGAACTCAGTTGAGAGGCTGGATTGCACAACTCTGGATGATAATCCGACACAAACCCAACAGTTTTCCCGACGAACAGTCGAAGATAACGTACGCCTTCAACCGGGTGAGCGGCCTCGCCTTGCACCAAATCCTGCCACAAGTCCGGGAGGACGGGGAAATAGACTTAGGAGACCTTACAGCTTTTATACAACTCCTGGAAGCAGCTTTTGGGGATCCAGACCGAGTGGCCACTGCGGAACAGAATATGCGGTAAATCAAACAAAAGAACTGAGAGTTCTCTCAGTATTATGCTGAGATCCAAGTCATTGCCGCCGATTTGGATTGGAATCCGTTGGCTCTCCGGAACGCCTTAAGGTCAGGATTGTCTGAAGAAATCAAGGACTCCTTTATACATACTGATATGCCGGAAGCGCTCCCTGCGTTTGTGACGTTGTGCTAGAAAGGGGACAACCAAATTCGACAAAGGAAAGCGGAGAAAGCGGCACAACATAAATCGACTACCTCGACAGGATCCCCAAGAACACCAAGAGTACCAGCACCTCAGAAGGCACCAGAGGTAGCGCCAGGAGGGACTGTAGCTGAATATACTGGACCAGCGCCTATGGATCTTAGTACAGACAGAAGGAGAATATCGGATGCGGAAAGGGCGAAGAGGTTTGCGGATGGGAGATGTTTATACTGTGGTGGGTTCAACCAAAGAGCGGTAGACTGTGCGGTGAGGAAGAAGGCCCGACTGTTCAAGGCAGCAGGGGAAGAAGTAAAGCAACCCGAAGGGAAGGAGGATTCAAGGGAGAAGGGAAAAGAGCAGGTCAATTAGGGAATGGTGACTCCCTAATGGACAAGAAAAGTTTTGATTTAAATGCTTTAAAATATTTTGGAATTTCGCGGTTTTCAATTAGCAAGGTGGACGTATTAGAAGGATCAATGGAAAGGAAACATTTGGTTATAACCTGCTCCTTAACCATTCGCGATCAAGTAATACAAGCACATGCATTAATAGACTGCGGAGCGACGGGAATTGCATTTATGAATCAAGATTTTACTCGTCACCATGAGGTTCCACTAAAGGAAATAAAAGAAAAAACACAGGTTGAGGTTATCGATGGCCGGACCATCGAATCAGGAGATATAACCCACCTGGCGGAGGTGGGCATGGATATACAGGATCATAAGGAAAGGATCCTGATGTTTGTTACGAAATTGGGACATTATCCCATTGTGTTGGCGATTGCATGGCTGAGGTTGCATGATGTTGCGGTTAGGTTTGCCTCAAATACTGTGACGTTCGGTTCCCAATATTGTGTGTATCATTGTCAGGAGGCTCCCGTTACAGTTCATGGGGTCACCAAGGAACCCCTCCAACCAGTATATGGGGAAAAGAGACTATGAACCGCAGATATCAGGAAACCAAAACCTTTTTGAGGAAATATTGTCATGCTGAAGGGCGCCTCTTTCTTTTGGACAGTGAGACAAGGGAAGTTGACCATCTTAAGGGCATCATTATATGACATCAATAAAGCCATTGAGGCAAGGGACCTCAAAGAGAGACCATTGGAAGAGATCATCCCGAAGCAATATTATGAGTTCCTCCCATTATTCAGTAAGGTGCTAGCTGATAGGTTACCACCGCACCGACCCAATATCGATCATGAGGTCCGACTTAAGGAAGGCGAGATACCATCCTGGGGGCCCCTCTATATGATGTCCAGAGAAGAGCTGGTGGTTATGATGGAATGGCTTGAGGATAATATGACAAAAGGATTCATACGGCAGTCACCTTCACCATATGCGACACCGTGTCTGTTTGCGAAAAAGCCTGATGGGGGATTACGGATCTGTATCGATTAACGCAATATAAACAGCAAAACCATTAAAAATTGATATCCCTTTCCTCTGATTCAAGAAACGCTAGACCTGTTAGCGGGAGCACAGGTTTATACCAAGCTGGACGTGAGGGGGGCGTATAACTTAGTACGGGTGAAAGATGGAGACGAGCATGAATTAGCCTTCTGCACCAGATATGGACTGTTTGAACCACGGGTAATGCAGTTTGGGACCACCAATGCACCAGCGGATTTCCAGGGGTATATCAATGATACTATCCGAGAGGCCTTGGATCGTTTTGTTTCCGCCTGGTTGGACGACATCCTAATAAATAGTAATTCGATTGAAGAACACGAGGAACATGTCAAATGGATTATGGAACGCTTGCTGAAAGTGGGACTTTACTTGAAACCAGAGATATGCGAATTCCATAAGGAAACCGTCAAGTATCTCGGACTTATTATATCAACGAATGGGGTATCCATGAACCAGGACAAGGTCGATATATTTCCAAATTGGTCACGAGAAAAGAAGACTGCGAATGGCCGCTTGAATAATCTGTTTGAAGTTCAACAGTTCCTGGGGTTCTGCAATTATTACCGAAGGTTCATTAAGGGATATTCAGATGTAGTGGAACCCCTTACAAGGCTAACTATGAAAGATGTACCGTTCGAATGGCTGGAAGATCAAGAAATGTCTTTCGAAGAAATGGTCTATAAATTCACAACCGCACCGACCCTACGACATTTCGACCATAGCAGGGAGGGCATAATTGAGACTGATGCATCAGATTATGTTTCCACAGGAGTACTCTCACAAAGAGACGATGATGGGGTGTTACATCCAGTAGCATTCTTCTCAAAGAAACATGCACCAGCAGAATGCAATTATGATATGTATAACACAGAATTGATGGTGATCAGTAAGGCACTTGAACAATGGAGACCAGAATGCGAGGGGCAGAAAATAAGCTACCATTGTTAACTGATCATAAAAACCTCAAGTACTTCATGTCAAAGAAACTTCTAAATCGGAGACAGGCGAGGTGGGCCCAATTCCTATCAAGGCTTGATTATGAATTTGTTTATCGACCGGGCAAGTTGAATGGGAAAGCGGACGCATTGACAAGAAGGCCTGGAGACCTACCTGAGGATGGGGACGAAAGATCAAACACGATGGAACAGGTGGTACTGAAACCGGAAAATCATCCGGAGCAATTACCAATCCTCGCAAACGATTTAAGGAAGGAGTGTTCGGTACAGGAACACCTGGAGGAAGCCTCGAAGCGAGATGGCCTCGTAGGAAGAATACTTGAGGCTGTAAGACCAGGCACCTCGATGAAGGAGATTACAGTGGCAGAATGCTCGGAACAGGACGGACAGCTATTTTATCGAGGAAAACAGTATGTCCCAGAGGATCCTGAGTTACAGTTACGCCTGATACAGGATTATCATGATACCCCCTTAGCAGGACATCCGGGAAGGAGTAAAACGTTTGACCTCCTGAGCCGACGTTACTACTGGAAAACAATGAGGAAACAGGTGGATCGATACGTACGAAGCTGTGCAGAATGTCAGAAGTCACGGACAAGTAGACATGCCAGCTTCGGAGTATTACGACCCCTCCCAGTCCCAGAAACGCCGTGGGAGGATATACCAATGGATTTCGTAACTGGATTACCGGAATGCGAAGGATATGATGCCATCTGGGTAGTAGTGGATCAGTTGTCAAAAATGAGACATTTTGTACCTTGGAAAACAACCGTTGATGTCCGGGGGTTGGCAGTAATGTTCCTGAAGCAAGTGGTAAGGTTACATGGGCTACCAAAGACGGTCATATGTGATAGAGGACCACAATTTGCTGCCGTATTTTGGAAACGGCTGTGCGAGTGGTTTGGTGTTGACCGACGGCTATCAACAGCGTTCCATCCTCAGACCGATGGACAGACAGAAAGAAAGAATGCGAGTATGGAACAATACCTTCGAATCTTTACGAGTCATCAGCAGGATGATTGGGTACGATGACTACCGTTAGCAGAGTTCACAGCAAATAATCGGACGTCAGAAACTACGCAGTGTTCCGCGTTCTTTGCCGTTACAGGAGTTGACCCCCGAATGACTTTCGAGGAAGCAGTCGAAGAAGCCAGAGACCTCAGAGTAGTCGATGCCGACCAAGTACAGAAAATGATGTACCAGATCCACGAACACCTACGAGTAGAAATGCGACGGAGCCAGGAGATCATGGAAGAAGGAGCCAATAGCATACGAATTCCGGCACCCCAGCTACAGGAGGGGAATAAGGTATGGTTAGATGCACGACATATTAGAACTACAAGACCGTCCCGGAAGCTGGATTGGAAGCAGCTGGGACCATATACAATTAAACGGAAGGTGTCTCCTTATGCCTATGAGCTTGAGCTGCCTAGAGGCCTACGAATCCACCCGGTACATCACGGCTCGCTGTTGGATTCCGTCGCGTAAGACCCGTTGCCAGGACAGAAGGTTACGCCACCCACTCCAGTGGAAGTGGACGGTGATCAGGAATATCAGGTGGAACGGGTGGAATATTCCCGTGTCTATCGGAATCAGTTGCAGTATCTCGTCTGATGGACAGGATATGATCAAATGACTTGGGAACCGGCCCGGGACATTGATCGACTCCAAGCGTTAGACGTGTTCCATAGGGAATACCCTCAGAAACCCGGACCTTTGGGAGTAGTTCTCGAGGGACCTCGAAGCTAGAAGGGAGATACTGTTACGGCTCGAAGGAATGGATATGTGATAGGTTACATTTGTTAAGGTACGCGAGAAGATGTGCAGGAACCAGGGGAAAGGACGTCACTCATTAAAGGACAGCGGGGACGAAGGTTCTAGAGGAACGTAAGGAATCGGTAATGGTGTGGGAATTGTATAGGATGATAAGAATGAGATGAGGATGTAGAAAGAAGTGCTGCGACGTCGGATGTTGTGGCGTGAGTGTTTTGAGAAGACATTGGGAGATGGTGGGTAAGATCACGAACGAAGATTTGGATGATACATCGAAGCATGAAGGATGGTTCGAAGGTAGCAGGTGCAATTGTATATAAAGAGAGGTTGTTTGGTGTTGGAGGATTCCCTTTTCTTCTCTCTTTACTCGTGCTCTTGTATAGCAAACAATAGTACGACTTTGGAAAATATTCTTGACTCTTGTCGTTGTCCTTGTGTCTCGATACGCACTTCGAGTTCAGCCTTGCAACATACACATCACCTGTGCCCGACCCCGCCCGTTACACTTTCCGTCGAAGAATGTCCTTTTGTATCTATTAAACATTAGTTATTAGCAGTCGTTCATTACGATGAATCCCTGTAAACAAACAAACAACATCGGACCGACTTGCTGCTAATCACAGGCTCATTTGAATCCGCTGCAGCTATATGCAATCCACCTATACGCAGCAGGATTAAGCTTCAATTGAAGGTGCAAGTTGGCTGTCACATATTGCATCCTGACTTGTAGCTCACTATATAATCTTCAAGACTTGCCACTTGTTTTTGTGATCATCTTCCTCACCTTTCCACAACAGCAAGCCAGGGCTCCAGAAACACTTCAAACATGTGTGATTGGAATTAAATCGAGCCGAACGACAGGCACTTCAAGCAACCCGCCTCCTGGTGAGACACAGCAGCAACGCAGACACCGGTAAGTCTTCCACAACACTGAAATTGTAGCCACCGTGAATATGACCCAGGAGGCACATTTGAAAACGGTACGTAAAAGCGGAGTCAGCAGGAATAAGTAGCAGCATGGGATCGAATGTGAGTCAATCTATCTCAGTGTAGTCAATGGTCCACTGACAATATACCGGAAAGCTCTGGTTTGTAGTGTGCTATCTAACCAATTTATGGCTTCCTGTAACTGTAAACCTCCATGGTCAACCAAGGCATTTTTTGGCACTATCCACGAAATTGAACATCATGATGTTGTCAATTCTGGGATGTTCGCAGATGGCGTCTGTGATAAACGTACCAAGCAAAGGACAAAACAGCCTGTAAGGACCTTCGAGAAGGCTATGGAGTCATATATGGTTGAGGTAATACCCGATTCTCACTTTATATGCAGCAACTGATTTTTGTAGGTTTTCAACATGTCAGCTACTATGGCAAAACAAGGAGGTCGGGTACAGCTTGAACAGTCTGACATGCGTCTTGTCTTGAATATGGCAAAAATGCCAAAAGCAGGGTTTTTGTGCGCAGCAATTGAGGAAATGCAACAACTGAACAAGAAACTTTGAGCTGAAGTCCGACAAGAGAAGAAGCAGTGTGTGATATTTCCTGGGCATAACAAGGTGAAGGCTGCGATCGAAAGACACCCGGCAATGGTTAGCGAACATCACATCGACGGGTGCCTTCCTTGCCATCCTGGCACAGCAAAGAATCCACACACACACTGGAGGTGCAAAGGCACGGGTGCACCTCCACCAAGCTGTGCGCCACCTCAGCCGAAAACACCACCTGCGGCATCAGATGACGAAGAGAGCTCCGAAACAGATGGTATACCACCCGGATATGTGTATATACATACTCTGCTTCCCCCCGGCTGAGTTTGAAACGTTGATCCATCTGCGAAGCATTCGATGCGTGATAAAGAATTTATTCCAGATTTGCTGACTGACAAACGTCTAGCCACAGGTTACTACACTATCAGCTGCGTGGTAATTCAGCTGACAGCCATTTTGCAGATGATTGCAGCCATTTGAGTGAATCTGACAGTGAAGACGAGATTTGACAGAAGGGAACGGGATTATTGAGGATCATCATTATCTACAATCAGCGGACACTGTAAAGTATATTTTAAAGGGTATATTTTTATGCATCATTAAAGAACAATGTAGTAATAAAGGAGAATGTACATGAACTGCACAGAACGGCTGCCACAAGACCATTATTCATATATTATACAAATGTGAAGAGTTCCACATTGGGGATACGCCCGGGGCAAAATGAGCGTCAATAGAGCGTCAAAGATGTTTGGCTTGGCCTCATCATTACTCTGCATGGCAATTGGTCGCAGAGATTCGTAAACTACATACAGCATGCCTTGATAGCCACAAGAGACAGCGAAACACTCCCCGCCCGATTCTGAAACTGAGCGTCAATCGAGCATCAATGATATTTGGTCTTGGATGTCAGCCAATTGATAAGACACTTGTCTGTTTTGATGCATATTGAAAGTATTGGCCACCTTCAAAGGGCAAAAAGATGACAATATGCTTCCTGCCTGATCATGAAAATGAGCGACAATGCTGCGTCAACAATATTTGGCTTGGCGTCACGGGTACTCTGCATGGCAATTGGTCGCAGAGATTCATAAACGACATACAGGCTGACTTTAAAGGCCAAAGAGAAAGCGATACGCCCCCTGCCCAATTCTCAAACTGAGCGTCACAAGACCGTCCACGATAGTTTTACTTGGAAATCAAGTAATTGATAACATATTTGGCGGTAGTTATGCACATTGAATGTATTGGCCGCCCTTACTGGCCAAAAAGATGAAAATACACTCCCTGCCCAATTATGAAAATGAGGGTCAACGGAGCATCAATGATTTTTGACCTTGCATCCTGCAAAATCAAAGCACGATGTGGAGGGTAATAGCTATATATCACATTGAGACCAGGTATACAGCCTAAAACGCTTAGGATCAGTGAGTAGCAGCATTCAAAATGAACTAAATTGCAGTTGTCCAGGCGGCTGTTGCGGGATCATCGCGTGTTGTCTGCCTCCAAGGGCTGCCAATTCGCGGTATATTGATGTCTGTGATCATTCGCCAATTTGAGTTCCCAACACCCAAGACCAAAACTCATTGTCCCTCCGTTGACGTTCAATGACCAGATGGGACAGAGAGTGTGTGGCTCTCTCCTTTGCCTATGAAGGAAGCCAATACTGTGATTATTTATCACAACGACAAATTCACTTTTCACTGATCTGACTTACGGGACCGATAATCATTGAGGCTCTGTTGACACTCATTTTCACGCCCTTGACTTTCATGTTCAGGATGGAGCAGGAAGCCTCTCTCACTTGTTTGTGAGTATAAAGGCGGCCAATATATCAGTACAGGAGGACGATATATGATTGTCAATATTTTGTGAGTAGCAATCAGGTATCTGAATGTAACCATACATAGAAAAACCCGAAAACTGGAACCAGAGATTGGAACAGATGGGTATGGGTCCAGCGTTGGCCCGCCAAGGTGCAGCGGGTTGTGTTTTTGGACAGGTTTGGAACTGAACCTAACTGTTTTCGCAGTCTGAACCCGGACTGCTGGCGTGGTACCCCGAGCCCTTGCTAATGATACGTGTGAAAGTTTGGAGGTACTGTTCAGTGGTCGCATTCACTCCTGCAGTTTGTCCATAAGTCTGTTGATGGAACACAGTCAGCAATCATTATTCTATCCCCAGGCGTTCTCACAACCAATCCTGACACATTACTTCCAATTGGTGTTCTCAATCTGATACTATCATCCTGGGAAGTGCATAGAGTCATAGCACTTCTCTTAAAACAGCTCCACTAGATCACACCAATTCATAGTCATTTAGCAAAGTATGAAATGTTGCATCTTTGATAATCAGTCTACTACTACCCTCATAATATCCAATACTTCCCATTCTGGTAACTGTGTCAAGAAATCCATCATTCGCAGAATGTAAACCAGTCCGGAAGACACACACTCACCTCCCAGTCACTCTGCTCGACCTCACCAGTGCTCTCAAATACTTCCATCTGCTCCCAGGCCCCCCTGGAGCCATGTAAAGTCCGCTCAGACTCTACAAGAGCATTCTAAAGTGCTTCTGAAAGCACCTGCCATTATGGTGGTGGATTCAGGATGCTCCTTCTAGGATAGTCAAATTTCGGAGCCGCTGAGATCTCTGCCCAGGTTTGAATGAGACTTTGACTGTAGCTGAGACCTCTGCGCAGCTCTGCAGGGGACCCAGTGCCTTATTCTCACAACACTGGTTCTACGGGTTCCATAACCCCAAGCCATTTCGTATATCAGATTTGTCTTTGTTGTAGTTAGAAAATTCGCTTCATCATCATATGGAATGTATTATCAATCTAAGTTTCAATTGATATACAGATACACCGAATCTGGGTGCAGACGGTACTCAACCGTCATTGGAGGAGCACTAGGCGACCCCAGTTGAGACGACTTAGAGATGCATTTCGAGGCCTGCTCGACCGAGATCGGAGATTCACTTGGATGGCATGATCGAGCGAGTTTGGGAATAGACTTGGAGGCAAAATCAAGTGAACTCTGAAATGCACATGGAGGCAGTGATGCAGTGAACTCCGAGATGAAATTGGAGGCCAAGATCAAGTTGAACTGAGAGATCTATTTGGAGGCCATGATCGAGTAAGTTTGAAGATGGATCTGGAGGCGGAGATCAAGTTACTCAGAGATAAACTAGCAGGCTGTAATCAAGTAACTTTGGAGATGCACTTGGAGGCCATGTTCAAATGAGTTTTGCGACATACTGGGAGGTCGTGATATAGTGAACTCAGAGATTCACTTGGAGATGGGGATCAAATAACTCAAAGATGCACTTTGAGACCTTTATCAAGCCAAATTGGGGATACACTTGCAGGCCATGATTTAGCGTGTTTGGAGATGCATTTGGAGGCCGTGAACCAGCAAGTTTGGAGATGCATTTGGCAGCCGTAATCGTGGAACTGAGAGGTTTGCTTGGAGGTCGTAATCAAATGACTTTGGAGATGCACTTGGATGCCACGATTGAGCCAGTTTGGAGATTGACTAAGCGGTCCTGATTCAAGGAACTCAGAGATACACCGGTAGGCTGAGACCGAGGGAGTGTTGCGATGCACTTGGAGGCTATGATCGATAGAGATTGGGCGCGTACTTGGATGTGGTCGATCTGCAGGTGTTATTACATGCGAGTCACTTCACCTAAGTAAAACAAATTATCTTCGTAGATAATGTAATCATCAATATGTTAACACAGCTGTGTTCATTTCTTCTGGATTTTGAATCTATGTAACTCCACTTAAAGCTAGATGGTAGTCGATACAAATCGTACACACACAAAGGACAAAGATATATCTTAGTGTCGATATCCACTAGAATAATCTTAGATAACTTGGTCCAACCCTGATTACAATATGTACAATATGTATGTCGATTGTAATAACTTGACATGTGTTAACAAATAGAAGTTTCCAGATAATCACAGAAAATTCTTGTATGTGTAGATGTATGAGTACTTACATCCTGGTGTAATATATTGCCAGAATATAGTGCAATCCAAATTGCCATGTATCCTAACAATTCTCTTTTCCACGTCCTGGATACACCTGGTGTTCAGGTACTATGGGCAATATATCATCTTAGGGATAATCACCCTAATCCCCAAATAGTGTCCGATTCAATAGTGGAAGTACTCTATTTTTCCACTGTCTTACGCAACAGTAGAATGGTTGTCCATTTCGTAATAAGTAATTGACTTCGGCAATTGTTAATTTGATGTGCTCCTTTCCTATACGAAGGCCAGGCACACTGAACACACTCTCCAGCAGTCTTCTGTGGTTCAACTTCCGCTGCGGGAACTACATTGAGCACTGATTTCTTAGCCTTCTTCGAATAGTTTTAAACTTTCTTAACCCCAACAGTTTTATTCCTTCTGCTTCTCGCAATGGTTTGACTTCTTGTCAGTATGTGATGGCAGTAATTGGAAGACTCCTGTGAATCAGAATTCGTAGGAAGTGTTTGTGAATTATCGCCCTCTGATGTCACAACTGAATTGGTCTGTGCGTTGTTTGACCGTGGCTCCATATTGTGATCCGAGGGAAATTCGTTATACTGATGAAAATAGGTAAGGATTTCCGTACACTGTATTAAGCTTGCCAACCACCAAACACACTCAGTGGCGAATAACTGATTCTCCTTTTCAAACCGATTCATCAACCGGGATAAACCAAACCAGATCACGTCGTAGTCATTATTGAATTCACGTGCAGGTATCGGGCGGCGGAACCGTGTTAAATCCTAATCGATCGTACTTATATACATGTAGAATAGTAATAATGAAATAAGAACTGAAACTTAATAATCGTTCAGCTTCTCTCTTGGAGGTAGGTCTCGATATTGTTTGTCAATCATTCGCTGCCTCTCCAAACATCTCAATCCTTCATGATATATAGATGTTCCTTAGTGTAGTGACTTCTTGGTCGGTCATCGTTTGTCGGAAATCTTCCCAATTCCCCTATCTTCCAATTTCATCTTTTAATTGCAATTACCAGCCAGACACTCAACAAACGCCTTCCCAAAGGTCCTGACTCATATCCATAGTCTCTCTATATTATCTGCCAGCTCAACAATCCCAGCCACGCATCGCTGAGGTTCTCATGTAACCCCTGTGAACAGAGAACAAGATGTGATCAGACCACAATACTTAACTTTGATGTCTTGCGATATGTCTTGTAGATTCGTGGACAGCGTCTTATCATGCTTGGGTAAATACCCACCCCCGCACTTCAGAGTCTTAATGGGTATTCTAGCTTGCTCTGCCACATTGAACTCTGGTCGTCGCCATTTATCTGAAATCAAATCAATGATTCAATCATGACTGGTCAGAATTCCCCACTTTAGTACTAAACTTGGGCGCTCATGACCTGGGTGTACCCATATCGAGATATGTCATGAGAGCCAGCGTACTCGCTTTTCCTTTATTGTATCTGCAGTACAGTTTTATCTCATATGCGATCACCTCTGCGTAAGTCAACGGTCAAAGTAATTACCAACACCTGCCACCTATTACGGTAAGGCGAAGATTAGCGTGATGAACGGGTGCACATTCCCGGGTCGGTTCTGGGTCCGGTTCCATCCAATGCCGGACTGTTGCAACGGGTCTTACCACATGAAAAACCTGGACTGTTGGAAATTGACCTGTTTTACTACCAAAAACCCGGCATTTCAAGTTGACAATTTGTGCTCCAATTAAGTATTTGAGTTCCGATGGTATCACGACATGATCAGTACGGATATTGTGCAGTGTTTTGCGCTCTTTCACCCCCGGCATTGAGATTTGAGATCGGACCAATATTCGTTGAGTCGCTATCTAAATCCCGTCAATTTCGCCCAAAATATCGCCTTATTTCACAGCCACTCTGTGAATATTGGTCTGATCGCAAAACTGACAGTGGGAGGTGAAATAGAGCCTAAAACTGCCCAATCTACATAGTGATCATGTCACGATACGATCGGAACTGAAATACTTCTTTGGAGCCAAAGTTTGGTGAACTGTCAAATGCAACCACGGTCCGGGTTCAACCCGCCCAAAAAACAACCGGTTTGTGTCCAGTCTGGGTAACAAACCAGCCAGGACAAAGCAGGTCGGGTTGCTTGGCGGTTCCTGACCCGGACAGGGGCCTTCGGTTCGGTTCCAACCCGGACAGAATCCGGGCAACCCGGAACCATTGCTAACACTAGTGAAGATTGCTGCATCATTAATTCAGCTGCGCCTTAAAATTGCCTATACTTTCATCAATCCGCTCGGGGCCACTATAGCCCGATCTTATTGACCTGCGATTACACTGCAGCCCAGCTAAAGGTCAACCCACTGACTACTCAGAGTCATTATCACAGATCTGCGGAGCACCCATAACAGGTAGCAAGATCGGGAAGGACTCATGACGGCATCTGAGACTCAATTGAGTCGTGAACGCCTAATCGTAGAAATGTAAGGAGTTATATACAACACTCTCGGCCAAGAGATGTAAGACTGGCTGGGACTGGGAGACAGTTGATCTTGCCATGATGCAGTACTCGGTATATGCTGTACTCGGTTTTAACTTGTAATTATGGCCTGGACCAATACAGTGGGATGACTTAACTTTGTGTTCTACGATGATGGTAGAGTTGTGGACAAGAAAATGAGATGGGGGAAATCATCATGTGGAACTGGGACTTAAGAGATTTTCATGTGGGAGTCAATGTACCATTGCCTATATGGCAGGTGCTCATTCTGATCAGACAGGTATAAATACTGATACCAGGCCTTTTAAACCGAATCAGGCAAGTCGTATCCCTGACTTCTCATATCCGCTTGTATCATCAATATCATTCACTTCCTTATATGCTATCTCTCTTTGTTGTCCATAACTCTACCTTCATCGCGGAACACAAAGTTAAGTCATTCCTTTCTATCTCTCCTTGCCATGATTATGAGTTAACACTGAGTCCAGGATACACCGTGTACAGCACACACCAAGTACAGCACACAGCGAGTACAGCACACACCAAGTAGAGCACACACCGAGTCCAGCACTCACCGAGTACAGAACACACCGAGTATAGCACCCACTGAGTACAGCACACACCGAGTACAACATACACCATGAATTGTCTGTCTTCCCTGCATTCTCATGATTATGAGTTGACCCCTGAATGTAGCTTCAGCTTCTGGCATGGCTCCCTACAAGATCACCAGCCACCAGCCAGCTGTCCCTGAGAGCTTAAAGGCAAAGTCACATTGTCACATTGCCACGGTTGGAAGTTAACTAACTGAGGAATAGAGATTCAGCACCTAGTGCGCAGTCTGTCGACCTCCTTCAATTGCTAGTCCCAGCTTTCTCGATCACGTCCTCCAAGTGGATGTCCAAAGTTGCTCGACGACGGCCTCCAAGTGCATCTCTATACTCGCTCATTTACAGCCTCCAAGTGTGTATGTCAGTGTCTTGATTTCAGCATCCAAATGCATCTCCAATTTCGCTCAATCACGTCCTCCAAGTGCATCTCTGCATTCAACTTCAACTCGGCCTCCAAGTCCATCTCTGAGTTCACTCAATCTCCGCGTCCAAGAGTATCCCTAAACTCACTCGATCACAGCCGCTGAGTCTATCTGTGAGTTCACTCGATTGTCTTCTTCCGGCACATCTCGAATCCCTCTCAATCACCGCCTGTAGCTTGTCCAGATATGCTGGGTGTAGATGGGCAGCAATATAGATATATAGATACATACATGGGAATACAAAGTGAATACATGAGGTTTAAAAGTCGTTGAACGAGAAGTAGTAGTTATGAATTCCAGCCACACCTATCGCATTCTTGAAGCCGATAATGTGTTTCCCAGACTGCTCTGCTATGTTTTGAGGTGCTACCAGCCTTGTGGCCGGTGCTCCCTGCGTTCTCGCCAGCGCTCCCTAGTGCTCCGAGCCATGGCGCTGGTGCTCCCAGCTTTCTCGTCAGCTCTCCCAGGTTCTCCTAGACCTGTCGTCTGGTGAACCTACTGACTCTGAAGGACGATAGGAATGCCTTGCTAGGGTCTGTTACTCTCCTGAAATTGACGCATCTAAGTTTAAACTCCACATCCTCTCAGACACTCCTGGAGGCTTCCAGTGACTAAAATACCTTTTGCTGATGAGACACAAATCTTCCTGTGGTGTGTCTTGTCCAAATAGGGGTTGCAGCACACCAAAACTGGCATGTCTGGAGGTTTGTGAACACTGACATTCACTGCGACTTCATATGTACCTATCCACATGTATTCTTCCATCCATCCAGAACTATTTCCAACTCAACAGGTCAAATGTCTTTGCTCTCCCCACATGTCCTGCTCAAGCTCCACCCTGGTGGTCCCAGATCAACTCAGCAAGTAAAAGATCATCATAATCAGCAACATACTTCCAATCATGATCATACAGGACCCTGTTGCTTTCTGAGCAGTTTCCTATTGTGATTCCCTTCATTGCATACCCTTATGGTAATGGGTTTCACACCATGGTGGGGAACGGATCGGTCCTATATGCTTTTTCGAAGATCACCGAAATCATATTGCCTTGTGCCATACTGTTGACGAATATGCAGAGATTGTTCTCGTAGATTTGCTTGAATCACTGTCATGTGTTCCATTGATTTTAATTGTTCATCCTCCCATTTATGGTGGTCTTCAGCCCTTCTCATCAATCAGCTATATTCCCGTCTATTTTCCTTGGTTACCATATAATTTCGTAATCAAATCTTGGCAAAAACTCGGCTTATTATCCCTGTTTACTGTTTAGAAGCCTTTTCGACATAAAATATTCCAAACTCTTATGGTCTGTCAATCATTGTACAGGATGCCCAGCTGTTTCGCATTCTGGTCTGGACTCATTGAGTGTCTGGATGCTCACCCTGAGTTCTTGGCCAGGTATATCTGAATCGCATTTTGTTGGGGTATGAGTTTTTCAAAACTATGCCACTGGGTGTAACACACCTTCTTCATCTTTCTGTCCCAAATCTCCCATATAAAAATCCTCTGTTCAAATAGTTTCTGTCAGGACTTCCCTTTCATGATGGAAGTTGGTGAAGATGGGGGCTGTTAGTAATCTGTTGATTATCTCCTCGAACGCTAGTTGTTGATCTTCCAGCTGTTGAACATGTTGGTCATTCATAGTCATCATGGTTAAAGGTTCTGCCACATTCAAATATCCATTGATGAATCTCTGGTAATATTTGCAGCACCCCAGGAACTGTTGTACTTCAAAGAGGTTATTGAAACAGCTGTTAGCAGTCATCTGATCCTGTGACCAGTTGCTGACCATATTGACTTTTTCCTGATCAATGGAGATGCCTTTGGTCGATATAGCAAGCTCCAAGTAATATAGTGAGTTCTTGTGGAACTTGCACTTCTCGGACTTCAGGTATAGTCTGGCTATTACACGGTAATTCGTCGCCAATATTGTATGCTCTTCCTATACGTCAATGAATGTGCTATATATCAGAATCTGATCCAGATTGGATGATGCGTAATTATCCTGAACCTGTCAAATTGTATTATTGATATGTCCCTGTCAATCTGCATGGGCATTGATTGTTCTGAACTGCATTACCAGTGGTATACATAGTCCATACCAGGTTCAAATAGCAAAAATATGTTCCTCTCATTTCTTCACTCTTAACCCTTCACAGATTATAGGGTCCTCGTACATCCAGCTTGGTATATATCAATGCCTCCTCTAGCAGGTTATTGGTTTCGCTGAAACAGGGGAGAGGGTACCTGTTCTGATTTGTTTTATGATTGATATCCTGATAAGCAACGCAAAAAGGAAATCCTCAATGTGGTGTCTTTGCAATTATACAGGTTGATGCGAAGGGGGTTGATAATTGTCGCATGAATTTCTTTGTTATATTCTCCTCCTGGTACTCCTTCATTGCTACCAGTTTTAATCTAGCAATTCTATAGAGGTGCCCCAATGATGATCTTTCTGCTTCCTTGAGTCTTACTTCATACTTAATGCATGGCTGATGTGATGGTATTCTGTAAAGGCATACGCCCATGTATGGCCTCGTTAGATGGTATATCAGTCAATACATTTCCAAACATGGATGACAGTATAGTGGAGTAGTATAAAGGTAAGTAAAGTAGACATTATTGCGAGAGATCTAACGCTCGTGGCAAGGTGACTCTATAACAAGTGGGTGTTAACCAGCCGTGGACCCGTCACATGCCATTACATTATCCCCCTCTTTATGTGCAGACCCCCTTGGCTGCATAAACCTCTACAAGAGTAGAAAAGGATAGGAAACACTCAAACAACCATTCAACGTATGCCAATCTGAGAACCGATCAGTCCCACTCCTGATCAGTAACATATAGTAGCCATTCGGCAGATCCAGCGAACGGGGAAACTACACCTCAACATAATATATCTCTGAAGGTGGATGAAACCTGCGCGGAAGCCAATTGGACTGGGCCGAGATCGAAAGAAATAGTGACGTTAAGAGAAGCGAAGAAAAAAGCAATAAGGAACATCCAAAGTAATACCGTCCTCCATATCTCCACATCCGCAATGTCTCGCATCGGACAGTCAAATCTCTCATATTTAGCTTGAACGATGTATAGGTCATTGTCGGAATTAGAAACAGTAATCTCGGTGAAATCTCTAGTGATAAGATGAGCCTTGTCTGGACTCGGCGGCATCAATGGTGGCCTCCGCTGACTGCTCATCTTTGCAATCACTATCGCAATGTGCCACTGCATCAGTAAACTAACTTGTAAGCATCCCAGTAACCGGTCATACTCACCAAACATTCAATTGCACTTGCACTCTAGTTGTCCCAATACCTCATGAACAACGCCACAGTCCAAGTCCATCAGTGATCATTGTTGTTCTCAGCATTGATTTTGGCTAAAGCTCTGGGTATCATACCCGTCAGTGATTGTGAATCATATATGACCTCGTATCTATCACATAAGCTTCACATGAAATCGTTATTTATACAATCTATTTTCAGGCCCATTTGTGCTCTCTAGAGGCCTCATGTATAGTGTGGTAGGCCAATCAAGATATTTCAGAACACATCTTGCAGCAGGTGGCTCTCACATGGTGCCCATGTTACGGGCTTCGAAGTCTAACAGACGAATAAAGAAAGAAGGAAAGAAAGAAAGAAGAAGAAGAAAGAAAAAGAAGGAATAAAAAATGCGGATTAAGGATTACGGAAATATTATGAATTATGAAAACATTAGGGATGTGTAGGCTCGTGTCCTACACGGAAAGCTGGTTCTGAGTTTAATGTTTTAGCAAGTTCACTTCTTACAACAGAGGGAATCGTTGGCTCACCGATCCTAGAGAGGGAGGTAGTGTTAGGGGTTTTCCCTTAGCAGTGGTAATAATACCTGATTAATCAAACAAGGGTGGTAGTGCATCTCAACCTGTGAGTTGGATGTGCTACATGCAATAACACACCTGGCGTGGACATCAGGATATCGTCCAATGGTCTTTAGCCGGACTACAGCGGAACCACATCTCGATTGAATTGGATTAGCCAATACCGGCACCAAACGGATTTACCCTTGATGAAGCAACAATCTCGGCCTTGTCTCGAAAGAGATGCCAGTGGTTTTCAACCAGATCTACTTTACCAAACTAGCAGGACATGTATACAGTTAAGTTGCGATTACGCAGAATTACGTATACTGGCAGATGTTGGTCAAAAAGCAAGAATGTGGGATTCCGAGGCCAATACTCTCAGAGTTTGGAATTGCTAGGGCACTGCCCAGTCGACTACCGCACTAGCGACCTAAGCTTGACGTGTCTGAGGCATTAAGATGTTGGGCAAAGATATGAGGCCTGGAGCGACCCTATTCCCTGAAAAGAATAGAAAGCATCTCAAGATTATATGCACATCATTAATGTACAATGGCAGAGCAAAAGGTTGTTACGTAATTAGCCTCCAGAACCACAAAGCTGAATAGCCAAATGAATGGTGAGGCTCTTCAAAGCTACTCAAAATATCCATGCACACTTAAGTTGCGACAACGCAGAAATAGGTGCTAAGGGAAAGAGAGTTCCGACTGTCCATACAAACGATAAAGCAAGTTGTCAATGTTGAAGTGATGATCTGAGGCAATTAAATTTTGATTTAATATACTGGATGGCCCGGAACGTCGGGAGTGTAATGCTTTAAAACCACATTATATGAACACAATAACCTAAGAGAAGTGTGGTTATCTGTTGCTGGGCGCATTCGGAAGATTGTAAGACGCGATCGCAATAGAGCAATCACTTTGGAATTAGCAATCATGGAGATGAACAATGGGCACACGCAAAAGGATAAGCCACAGAGATCCTCGAAGGCATCTATATAAAAGATCACATCGTCCCGGCAATGAAAGAAAAAAGCTCTAGCAGCGAAGCAGTCAGAAACCTACCAGCGAAAGAAGATCTTTACTTATTATTAAGTTTGTATAATACCGATATCTACTATTATATATTAGCATTTCGTGGGCAGCACCCACCTATGCCGACCATTGAATTCAATAACGAATACGATGTGATACTCTGAACGCTGTCCAGGTTAATAGAAGGTTTCGAAAAGAAGAATAACCTTTTCGCAGGACAGTGTATTTGGGTGTTGGCATGTATTATCGAGTTTACCGAGATATTATCTTAGTACAGACAAATTGAGATCTTTCCTTCGGAATATTGACGATAGTTTATAGTCACTCCAATTGCGCCTCCAACGATAACACCAACTGAAGATATCCTGGTATTCAGTTTATACGATAACCCAAACCTTAATACGGTCTACCGAGAAGCATATAGTACAGCTATAGATCTTCAAAACGATACAAGAGGAAAGAGGTCACAGACTAATCCTCCTATTAAAAATACCATTGGCATAAGACCCATTGAAGTACGAGCTATAATTAAGCTAAGGAAAAATCGGAGAATTTCAAAAGCAGAACGACAAGCTTATCACGAAATAAGCCCTCAATTGATTGCTAAGATATAGTTCCGGGAATCTGAGGGAGATCACAGTTAAACTGTGATATTGCTGATATGAAGAGAACGCCGCTTTTATCCAGGAATATTGGATGCTGAGTTATTATCAACGCCATACAAATTGCACAGATTGCACTAAAGGCTGGACCAAGTTAAATAAGATGATCTGAGTAGCAAGCGACATTAAGATTAATCTTTGTCCATTGTGTGTATAGGATCTGTATCAACTACCAACAGGATGTCGGTGGATATACGCAACAACAGGATAGGATGATAGGGCCGTACCAAGGTACAGATACTTATGGAATAATACCCCCCTAACAGCCCATTAGTAGATGTATTCATTCTCCTTTGGCATTGGCCGAGCAGGGTTATAGCCCTCCAGTAAGGCTGTTCAGCTTCCAGTTTGGTAAGCTGTAAGGTGAATATCCCGGTCGGTGCCTTTGATAGAGGGCTCCTGATTATCCTCTGATGCAATCCCAATTTGGAGTCCTTAAACTGAGATCTTGGTGGTGGCAAAATCTCAGTGCTCATATCTTCGTAGATATCACGACTCTCTCCCATTATGCCATTCAGTGAATATTGCTTGAAATGCTGTTCGGTTACTGTTGCTTGGCATGCTGATCGCAGGACTATTTTGTACTCTCAGAGATCATTTTCTGTCGCATTGGGAACTGCTTTGGTAGACTGAAATGCAATAGTATGTCATAGTTCAAGCTCACTCCATGTTCTCGTTATCTCTCCAGTGCTTTTATACCAACACTGATCATACTTCTAGTCGGTGCACTTGTAGGTACACTTGATATTCGCCCTGGGCCTGGTGCACTGTTCATCTACAATTCCTGGGTCCGCTCGCCAGGTGTCCTCTGGACATGCTCTCCACTCCATCTCAGGTACTACCCGGCTGTGATGATCCACGCAATTGCGTGGCTCCACATGAAGTCTCGGAAGGAGCGAGTGAGATCAACAGGTGCGAAACATGGATTGTGTAATTCGTATATGTTCAGATGATATGATATGAGATATGGAACGAGATGCAGGATGCGATGCAAGCTATCTACCAGGAGGTCTCCCGAATATATTCCCCCCGTCACTCTGCCCATCTCCGCTACCCCTGGATCCCGTAAGCCCCCGTGGCCCAGTCGGTCTCCATCATCCCTGTATCTCCTTAGCCCCGCCGTAGTTCAGTCCTCTGCCAAGCTGATTGGCGGTGGTGGTGAGAAACTTATTTTCCCACCAAAACTCCTCCCGGGCCCTTGGTGCGACGCGCACCTCTCCTCTTCCGTATAACCGTATACACAAACCCGAGAGAACATAAGATTACACTAAACTCAAAGGAAAGACACGCACCTAGATCTAAAAGAAAAACACAAACATAGACCCAAAAGAAAAATTATAAACCCAAAGGAAAACCATAGACCCAAAGGAAAAACATCAAGACTCTTACTCCATGCGTACCCGCTTTCTCTTGCCACCGTCTGTGTCTGTCATCCTTTTTCCTTGCCCACTTGGGAAGTACGATATGTTGCCAAGCCGAGTATCGGATCGAACTATCGCCTCAGGCATCGCGTACAATGCTGTTGTGTTATCTGCTCATCCCTCGGAAAACAACTCGGGTTCCTCATTTACTGCTTGTGGGAAGATAGGTAGGGCTTTATTCCCCATTTTTCTCTCGTGGTGTGCCAACATCTTCGTCTCATCGTCCAACATTCTCTTGCAGTCCGGGTCGAGACTGAGCCATTGTAGGAAGCAGCTCACATATTCTTCATCTTCGGTGTCGTCGTCGTCGGAACTTTTACTTTCGCTGCCTGGAATGGCAGGCCGGTCGGGTTTTGGGGTGCCCTTCCTCTTCGGGTAGGTAGGCTTCTCTGAGGTCGTACCGGCCTGTTTCCCGGTTGGAGCTGGCGGGGTTGTAGCGGCCACTTTCTCGGTAGGCGTTGGGCGGATCGTACCGGCATCTTGCTTGGTGGCTTCTGGCCGAATCGTCCCCGCGTATTTCTCGGTGGGCGCGGGCTGGGCCGTACCGGCATCTATCTCGGTGGGCACTGGTTGGACCTTACCGGTGTCTGAACCGGTGGGCGCTGGCGTGTCCGTACCAGTGTCTCTCTCGGTGGGAGTGCTGGTTCCATCCCCAGATCCATCCTCGGCCAGATCCATCAAATGCCCTCCAACGTTGCTCTCATCCTGCCCCTTGTCTTATCCCTTCCTTGATGGTAGTGGAGGTGGAAGCATCTTGCTCTTATTGTGGGATGGTGGTGGTACGGATATCCCATGGCTGGCAGGCAGTTCTGATGGTGACATGGTATGAAGCCGCTTGGCGTTAATGCGGTCATCCATGCCCGGCTAGTTACTGAGTGCCATTACTAACCCCCATTACCATTGCAGGCCAATTGCTTCATAGTCGATTCCTTATTCCTCCTGAGGGCGGCCCTTATGAAACAACTTTGTAGCTTTCTGGTTGTCGCCGGAAGTATACCACTTGTTGGCTTTCAACTTGTGGTATAGCTTGGTGCGATGGTTGACGTATGCATAATTGAGGCATCTTTTCACGAACCCAGGATCCGTGGATGTTTGGTTTGCGATCGCGGTAAGTCACACACACTTCTCACTCCCACTGCAGTTGCTTAGGATTGCCTTGAGTTCAGGATAGTGTTGCCCGAGGTCCCCCAGCATCTTCGTTGCCCGTGTCTTCCTCTGTTTTTTGCAGAGTGATGTTGCTTTATTATTTCCCTAACCCTGCCGGAGCTGTCGAGAGCCTTAAGGAAGTCATTGTATCGCTTGTACTTCAACTTCTTCCAGTCAATGTTTCTCTCCGTGAAGTTCGTCAGCCAAGCTACCTGGGCATTGCCTGCATTGGTAATGTCGCTAATGAGATCATAGGTCTCGAGCATGAAATTTGGTTGGTTTTAGGACGAGAGCTCTCGAGCGTCGATCTCCACAGCTTCTTGTTGCGATCCGACAGGTCTATTGGACAAGAATCCCCTGCTGAGGTGTGATAGTGTCTCTAACGAAAGGGTTACTGGAGAGGGGTGGCTAGTGATAGTAGAGATATCCAAGGAGGGAGTATACGTAGTAATGGCGGTGGAGGTGGCTGCAGTGGTGACAGCTGCGGTGATGGTGACTGCGGTGGTGGCTGCTGCGGTGGTGGTGGTTGCTGCGGTGGTGGTGGCTGCTGTAGTGGTGACTGCCGCAGGGATGGAGTCGAGGCTCGTAGTGGCAGCGGTAGTGGTTAAAGATGCTTCGAAATCCATCGCATCATTAAGTACTGCTGCAATGACTTTGATTGTTGTAAATTGCCTGCCAGTCATCGGTTATGGTTGAGATTTGAGCGCAGTCGTCAGTGTGCAGAGGGAGATGAACAGTACAGACGGTGGTTGTCTTTCCTTAGGAACGTAGAGGGGGGGGGGCTCTATATATACCTGGAGGAGAGCATTGTGCCAGATCCTTCTTTTTCCAGGCTGTATGTGGTTCCCGATTTCCCTAGTATGCTTTTCTCCTATCTCTTCTCAACTACTTTGTCTCTTCCCCTTCTGTTTCTCCGCTTGTACTCGGTGGTTTGGCATATCTTGCTCATTATTGCTGTTGACAGTGGTGTATGTTCTGCTCACTCCTGCAATAGTTGTCGTCTTTCTTGTCTCGAGGTTACTAGAGTGTTAGGGGAGAATGGTAGGAATTTTTAGTGTAACATGGGTGCAAATCAGCCAATAGGAATATTTCTTCCCCCTCCATCTCGCATATCCACGCAATTCTGTGGATTCGAAATTCTTCTTCCATCTCGTAATTTAGTCAATTGTGTGGGTTTGGTATCATGAACGTTTTTCGTCATAGTCCATGCAATCGATCTCCTCCCTTCCCTTCTTTCTCCCCCCCCCTTCCTTCCCCCTCCATACATCTTTCCCATCATTGTTTGGAAAGGTGGTCTGCCAGCACCGGATGTGCTGTGTTCCACTGATCCAATAGTTCCTTACTCCCCGCCAAATCCTCCACCCGTACCCATGATTGTTCCTCCCAGTCTTTCCGTTTAACTAACTACATTCATCTTCCTGCTATATATTTCCAGCCTGCTACTGCCTGCACCTAAAATTCTTCAAATTCCTCCGATTCCTCCTCTTGTGTGGTGCTAGGGGAACTGATCTCTCGAGTACCATGTATGTCCTCGTTGCGAGTGAACATCATCTTGAGTCCACTACCATCAATGCAGCCCGCGAGCTGTGCCCAATCAAGCTCTGCCAGTACATATGTCCCGAAGCTCTGGGCGATGTCTGTAACTCGGTCGGGTACTCGCCACCTAGCATCAAGTTGGGCGCCGTGAGACTGCTCTATCTTGGTTTCGTGCACGAGGGCACAGTCGCCATTTTGGACATCTTCAGTTCGGAGGTTGGCTGCTTGCTCGAAGTAACGTTTCTTGGCATCTCTCCACTCCTTTGGGTATTGAATGGCAACATCGATAAACTCTTGTTGTCATGCCAGCTGTCTTGCTCTAGCCGCTATCAGTGATGCCGTATCGTCGATTCCTTGGATCCAGTTGGCGGTATTCCATGTTAAGTTCTCCAGCTCTATCAGAAGTACTGCATCTGGGCCAAACATAATGCGGAATGGCGAATATCCGGTCGTACATCTGACGGTAATTCTGTCGGCCCAAAGCACTGCCGGTAGGTGGCCGATCCACATCTCTTTCGGTTCGTCTGAGCGGGCCGTGAGATTGAATAGTGTATCTGCGATCGCCCTGTGTCCTCGTGTGTTTATTCAATTAGTGGTGGGATGAAACGGAGTTACGGTGACCTTCCGGATGTTGTAGCATTTGAGGAGGAGGTCTGTCCATTTTTGGTTCTCTGCTCCAACGTCCACTACCACACTTTCCGGAGTTCTGAACTGACACATTACCTCTTCGTAACAGATGTCTGCTACCTTCTCATATGTACCCTGTTTAACTTGTTGTGCCTCTGCCAACCCGCTGAGATATTCCGTGGCAGCGACTGGTAGGTGATATCCGTCCTCCGTTTTGGGAATGTACAAAATATCCATCCCTACTCGCTACCATAGGTGACTAACAGTTAGGCAGTTCACGGGTTCATTATCCCGTAGAGGCGCTCTCTTCTCGTACTGCTCACACATTTTCACCCAGTCTTTGACGCCGACATACATTTCCGGCAACCAGTACTGCTCTACTACCTTTCTTATCTTTCCTTTTCTTCCACAGTGCCCGCTCCGTTGGTGTGCCGCTTGCATTGCATTTCTTTTCTGCTCCGTGCTCACTAACACCTTGGCCGGCGGTTCATTGATTTTTCTCCTCCGGTAGAGTTTTCCATCTGGAACAAGGTATTTTGGGGCATCCCGCCGAAATTGCTGCATTTCCTTCGTAGTCTCTCCCTCCGGTCGCTTCAGGTTCCCCAGAAACTCAGCTATCTCCTTCCATCTCCCTTTTTAGTCCTCCGGCAGTCTTAACCCAACAAAGGGTTCATATGATCCCCTGCTGCTTTGTCATGCCGGTCCTCGTTCCACCCGTATTCCTTGCAAGCTTGCTTCAATTGTTTCCTCTAGATCATCAACCCCTTCTAGATCAGACCTCCCTTCCCCTCGCGGCCATCGTGAGAGGCCATCAGGACCTCCAATCAGTATCCCTGGACCATGTTCTGCCTCGAAATTGAACAGTTGTATCCATGCGATCCAGCGCGTGACTTGTGCTCCTGGCAGGTCATTGGCGGGCAAATGTAGTTGATGCACTAATGTGTTAGCGTCTGTCTCTATGAGGAATCTGACCCCATATACGTAGTTGTGAAATTTCTTAAGTGCCTGCTTCTGCTCACGACACTCACATTTCACCAGCTCATATCACTTCTCAGCTTTGTCCCAGAGCCCGCTCTCACAGCGACACAGGTGCCGGCCCGGATTTTCGTCTTCCTGCTGTAAGATTGCCCCCACCCCTCTAATCTGGCGTCAACTCCCATGACTATTTGGCCGGCGCCATCGCTAATGTCTAATGTCTTCAAAGCATGAGCATTGCAGAGAGCCTCCTTCATGATTGCCATAGCTTTCTTTTCCTCAGTCTGGCATTGAAATTTGACGTCCTTCCACAAGATTCAGAACAGGGGGCCAGCAACTATGGCCTACTCGGGGATCCATATCCAATAGTATGTGCAAAGTCCTCAAAATGCCCTGCCCTCGGTACGGTTCTCGCACCAGGGCCAATTCCACACCTTGTAGACCTTTGAAGCTTGCGGCCACCTTTCAGCCTCTTCGCAGACAAACCCGACTATTTGTACTCTGTTTCAGCACCAGTCGGATTTCTCTCCGGAAATGGTCGCTTCAGCTCTCTCCACATCGGCAAGTAAGTTATCAAGGTTTTGGAGGTGTTCCATAACAAACCTTCGAATCCAAGCAGCCCTTCCACCGCCTCTTCTCCGTATAGACTCTTTGGGCCTTTCACTCCAACATTGTCGACATATATTTCTGTGATTGAACCACGGTTAGCATATTGTATTTTCCGAGATTCTCTGACAAATGCGAATACCGAATTAGTAGCTCCCTATACCAGTCTTGTCGGCCGATACATTCCATCACTAGTCTGGAAGGCCATATAGTCCCTGCTATCCTCATGCAACATTTTTTTGTCGTACCAAGAGTGATATTCATTCAGGGAGAATATGGGCTGCCCAGCGAAGGCTTCGGAAAACCCTTCAAAATTAGGCGGTGTCCCGCAGTCTTCAAGTGTATGCCGATTCGTGCTCACGGCTGAGATGATAAAGCAGAACTTCCCATTCTTCTTTGGAACTGAGAAGTGGGCATTCCTGTAGGGGCCCCAAGGGGGCTCGAATAGGCCATGCCGGACTTTCTCTTCTATCATCTCGTTTTCCACGGGAATGACTTTCTTCGGTATGCAGAACACTCTATCGTTCCAGACCTTCTGACCAGACTCCAGTCGGATACGATGGGGTGGCTCGACCTTGTTGCTAATCGTTCAAGTTCATCACATGTCCATGAGAGAGCGTATTCTTCATTCGATAGCATACCCAGGAGGCCTTCCTTTTCCTTCATTGATAATATGCTCCCTATTCATAGCTCTCGCAATCTCTCAGGTGTCAACCTTCCCCCTCTTGTTTTGTGGGAGAATATGGGAATCAACCACTTGTCCCAGGGGCCTGGTGTAGGTACTGCCTGAGCAATAGATCTTCCTCTCCAGTCAAGTGCGGCGTCTGGTATACTTCAATCCGACAAGGGAACAGGATTCACTTTCTGGCCAATACATTTGTAGCTGGCGCGCACCCAGGCTGCATTGGTGTTTTTGTCTAAGTTGAACTTCGCTCAATCAAGGTATGAGGGAAAGGGTTATATTTGGCTACATTCCGGAGAGATGCTATTTTTAGAAACCCAGATAAATGTGGTGGATTGTCTCCCGGTTACCCTCCTTTCCTTCTCCAGAGCTTCTTCTCCCATCGACCACTGTTCTGCTACTATCCTCCTACCCAACTCTTGGTCTACAAATTCTTCCTCCTCTTCTGACTCATCCTCCAAATTCACGCCTCGTCCCATTACCTTCCTCACCGTCTTCGAAAGCCGCCCATTTTTGACTGACTGTTTTCTTTCTTTTTTGAACCTTTCCTGCTCTTTCCCGCTGTATTATCCTTCCACTTTCCCTGTAAGTGCCCTCTTCCTATCAACCAATGCCTTCTCTTTGCCTTTCCTACCTATCGAGACCTTCTAATTCCCATCTTTCCTACATGTACTCTCCATCCTCGTTCCTTTCTAGTGCTGGGTCCTATCCTTCCAGGTCAGCCCTACTTTAACTACGCGTTTAAGTTTCCCGAGCTACTAGCGAATCAATCCATCTTGTCTTCCGGAAAGGTATCAACAAATGTCACCTGCTCTGACCCTGTGACGGCGGAGATCATGATCTCCCAAATACCATTGTCGAGGTTCGGCTCACACTTTTGAGCGTATATGTCTGAAGGGCAGCCTAAGATAACCTGTTCAGATCTGGATTTTGATAAAATGATAGGTATGGGGATGAGTATACTATGAACGTTGAAAGGCACATACTCCGGCACATTCGCCAAATCAGACTAATTGCTATTGGGAGTGATTCGCTTCCAGTCGGCACGTTTTCATCCGATGTTCAACTCTTGGGAGAACTCTTCACTCATTGCGCAGATCTCAGATCGGCCATTGATGAACATGGGAAGTTCGTGCTTGTGTATCTTTCCTAGAACAGTTGGAAAGGACCTGGCATCCCGGAATTCGGTGTATCCAGGGTGATCTTTCAGGCCGGAGAAGGGAGAAACATGAGAGATTCTGATTTTCTTTTGTGTGGCCGGGGTCCTGGCAGTAACTCGTTTGCCTTTGGGAACTGATACCATTCAGGGCTTTGGTAGGAGTCGAAAGGTCAATTGACTGGTCTCTCTCTCCTGACGGGATTGGATAGTGTAATCGAGTTGGCTCCTTCTGAGGATTTCGTAGTCTCCAGTGTTCAGAGCCGGTGCTGTCTTTCGCGGTACGTTCAGAGACTTTGGGGTCTTTGGAGTCGTGTTCTCGATGGGGTCCCCCTTGGCTGGTTGCTTGCTGAATGCTACCGCTTTCCTTGTAGTTTGGGTTTTCTGGTTACTAGCACGCATCGAGACCTCCGGGACCTCTTCCTCAATACATGCCCTCTTTTCATCACCCCTGGTCACCACTTCCATCCTCTTCCGTCTCTCGTCCATGAAGGCATATCCTGCCTGCGTGTGCACGACTGCCGACAATTTTTTGCTCTCTTCCTTGTCCAAATGCGTGTCTCTCTCCTCCTCCATCTCACATTGCTCCTCTTCTTCTGCACTGCTGTCGCCTTACCCCTCATCTTGCTGTTCATCCTCGTTGCGCAATTCCTCGATACGGTCTTTGTCACCATCTTCCCTACCTTCCTTACCTGTTGGCCGACCAGAGTAGTATCCATCGATTTCCAACAGCTGTTGGGCAATCCCTGAGCGACACGCTGTCACCTAAGCACTGGCACTCTGAAACAGCTGAGATCTTGCAACGTGCTGCGGGTGAGGCGGCTGTGGTGCTGTGGCTGAGGCGGCTGTGGTGCAGCCGTTGTGGCTACTCCCCCTCCCTGCTACTGTTGTCGAGCTACTTCCGGGGCGTATTCTCGCATTGACAAAATCTTCTCTCCAGTCGATATCCGGATATCTCACCTCTATTCCCTCCTCTGGGTCCCAAGGTTAGTCTTCAACGATCATTGAGGTGGAGAATCCCTGTGCCCTGGTCGGTACGCACATCGGGACAGAACGTGAGGACTTGTCCTAGCTAGTCCCAATAGATACAGGGACCTAATTCTTGTCGTGGATACTGCTGGTAATTGGGTCCCGGTCAGACGTAATTGTGTCCCGTGGGTGCATTCGGAGGTGGGAAGTTCATTTGTGTGGGCAGAGGTGGATGGTCGGGTTGGATGGCGTACGCCCTGGCAGTCTGGTAGCCTCTGTATCTGGGCTCATTCGCTTTCCTCAGCTGGAATGTCCAACCCTCGAAAACCGTCATCATAATGTCCATCTTCGTGTTGATCGTATTTTTGACTTTAGAGATCGGCATTTCCTCCGGGGCTCGCCCTCGTGCCAGGGTCTCTTCATTAGGGATCGCACGAAAGATCACCACTACTGGCATCTGTGGGAGCGGAACTACGGCTGGGATTGAGTAAGGAGAGACTCCCAGCGCTGTACGTGCTCGTTGCCAATCCAGGAGGGCGAAGACATCAGCGGTCGCACAATTGTCGAGGACATGCTTTCTGAGTTTTTCTTATTTGAACATCGAGGGGTCTCTGGGATCTAGTTCGAGTTTCATTAGCGCTTTGCTCTCAAACCTCTTCGGAGGGCTCCGAGAAACATTTCGACCTCTGACTACTTGGCCAAGGCTCCCTTGTTGATGATAATGCGGCTGATGTTGTCGTAGGCGAGGATTATGGCTTTCACGCAGATCTTCACACGTTCGAGCTGGTCCCTGCATAGTCGCCATAGGTACGATCTCATGTACATATTGTTAGGGGTTATCCACTACCAGCGGTAATGATACCTGTGGATTGGACAGCAAGTACACGTGATGCTCACACCGGACATGATTCAAGCATTGCGGCGCATAACACCTACTTGCGGAGCAACACTGAGTACCAGTCATCTATCTCTTAGCGGAGCATGATGAGCCGCATGTCGATCAGATGATGAGGATACGTTCCTATCAGCCAAGTCACTTATGACGAAGCAATAATGACCCCATTACCGGGATGTGCAAAACCGTCAGCGGTGCGCATTATTTCTGATCACACCTACTATAACTTGATAACAGGACAACACACAGTTAAGTTGCGCTTACGCAGAATTACGTGTGCAGCAGACGTAATGCAAGATGCGAGTACAGGGTTCCAGATACCAGTGCGCTCAGCACGTGCATTAATTCTGGCACGCCCGGGTTCACCATAAGCAGGGAACCTAAGCATGCAGTGTCTGTGGGGCTTTTGGCCTTGGCTGAAGATAAGAGGCCAATGGCGAACATACTCCGTGAAACGAGTAATATGCATCGCAATGTCATACTCGTATGGAGATTGACGTGTCATAAGCTACGTTGGCGGAGTACAGGTTGGTCGCCGAATTAACTCTCCGACACAATGCCGAATAGCCTACGTGGTGAGGCACTATAAATTGTGATAAGCGCTGAACTAGTTAAGGCAGTCAGACGTACCAACTACTGAACAAACGGAAAAGCAATATGTCCAAGTTGAAGTTATGATCTGATACGTTGACTGAAATAATTTAATATAATGGATGGACTGACTTTAATCAGGAGCGTAAAGCTTCAAAACCACATTGTATGAACACGATAACCTAGGGGAAGCATGGCAATCTATTATCGGGCGCATTCATGAGAATGTAAGTCGCTATCATAATGGTTGCAATTAAGAGCAGCGGAATCATGGAATGGAAGAATGGGCATACTATTTCGGAAGATAGTAGAGATCCCCCGAACATGACTATAAAAGAGATCACATTGTCCCCAACAATGAAAGGAGCAAGCTCTTGCAGCGAATAGTCAGAAACCTACCAGCGAAAGAAGATCGTTATCAATCATTAAGTTTTTATGCTACCTATACCTATTAGTTATAATACTATTAGCATTGGTTACGGCAGCACCGTACCCGCGAGTCATTTATGACATTAAGCTTTGAGAACGAATCCGACGTCTTGATATTCGCTTTCGAAAGGCTCATCAATTACGCCCGAATCAATCAGTACCTCTTTGTGGCAAATTGTGTCTTGTGGATAGTCAACGTTATGGGATTGGACGAGGCCTTGAGGAACTACATTGATACTCTCGAATTGAATAATCGGATTCAGGTTAGAGGGATTAGTACTACACCAAGGGATATTGCAAGGTCTGTATCACCAGCGAATAATACAACAAGAAACTATCTTCCGAATCCGTTGACGAGAACGCAGATCGACAGGATCGATCCTTTGCCTCAGACAATAAGGCAACTTAAAAGCAAGTCCGTATCACCCGCAAATATTACAACCAGAAACTACATTCCGGATCCTTTAAGGAGAACGCGGGCCGGAAAGATCAATCCCTTGCCTCAGACTAAAAAGCAACTTAAGAAGGCAAGAAAAGAAAAGAGGAATAGGATCTACAGCAGTGGATCTAAGAATTAAGAAAGTATTAATAGATACTTAGGAAGTTACTTAGGGAAAACACCCCAGTAACACATATATACTCGGCTATCGGCGTGTCGCAAGGCATCCTTCAGCTCCTCTTTCAACTGTACCAAATGGTTCCTCAGATACCCGTTAATCATCATAATTGTTTCTTGGATGGTTTCCGAGCAATAGTATGGGAACATTGCGATGACATCTTCCGCCGCAGGGTCGGTCCCAGTGCGAAAGGAGAGTCTGTTGTACGCCTCAATGAATTTGGTCACGTCTGCTTCTGCGAAGACTGGGGCGCCCATAGTTCCTGGGAGTGGCATTTGCTTCTTTTCCTTCGGGATGGCAAGGGCAAAGGATTGGATGAATTGTCTTTGATCGTGTGCATGATTGGGTGAGGCGTTGGCAGAAAGTCGAGCATTGATGGAGGATCCGGCCTTGCTTGGGGGTCGAGCACTGGAGGAAGCAGTACGGCCACTGGGACCGGCGGCGGAAGTGGATCGAGAGTGTTCAGTTGACATCCTTGTGCCGTTTGTAGCGGTTTGGAGGTAAGATGGTGGATTATGTGGTGAATTGGCAGTAATTGGTGATCTAAGGTCAATTCCTAGTGTGTGAGTTTTGAAAGGTGGGTTAGGTCAATTTGTGCTCGTTTTGAGGTGAGCTCTTTGATTCGTTCCTTTTCTTAGTCCAGCTTCACCACCTATCATGGTCTTCTCTCTTAGCTTCCTGCCAAGTCGTCTATCGTTTTCCATTCTCTGCGACTTCCCCCACCGACTAGAGGTATCGTCATTAGCACTTCTGACAATCTTACCAGCATTGATGATTCCTTTTCTTAGTATTCCTTCGGGTCAGTGTCTTCCTTAGTACGGGGGTGGAGTCCTTTGTTTGGCTTAACTGTTCTCGTTCCACTATAAGGTTGGTGCCCGTCATCCCGGTGTTAGGTTGGTGCCTGTCGCCTCATCGGCCAGGTTGGTGCCTTTCGTCCCGGTTTAAGGTCGGTGCCTGTCATGCCATCTGCGAGGTCGGTGCCTTTCGTCCGGGTGCGCGGTCAGTCCCCTTCGTCTGATCTATGGTCAGCGCCAATTCCGTAGTGTTTGTTGCGGGATTAGATCGGAGCCTTTCGTCTGACGTTGGTTCGACGCCATTTCCTTAGCGTTCGTCCCAGTATTAGGTCTGTGCCTTTCGTCCGGTTTTAGTTTGGCGCCATTTCTTCTGTGTTCGTCCCAGTATAAGGTCGGTGCCTTTATTCCGACATGAGTTAGCCGCTATTTCCTTTGTGTTCATGCCGGGATTAGGTCGGTGCCTTTATAGTTAGTGACGTCGATGTACCCAGCTTACCTCCATCTGTGCCTGTGTCAGCTAGTAGGGGTCTTTCCAACCAATCCGTACTGAGCTTACAGAACCAGAATCTGAGTTTGGGCTCCATTTGTGGTGATACAGCGCAGCTAGAGGACAGAAAGCCCATAGTCAACATTTCACCACACCTTTCATGGCATGCAAAAGGAATTCGTGAGAAATAACGGTTCTGCCTGCAGGAGGGTAGGAAGAGGTTGAGAAGGTATGATACAACCTGTTACGGCTCGGAGGAATTGGTATAAGGTAGATTACATTATTTCCGGTCCGAGGAAAGAGGTGCAGGAACCAGTGGAAATGAAGTCATTCATTTAGCGGAAGTGGGGACGAAGGTTCTAGAGGGACTTAAGGAACTGGTAATGGTGTGGGAATAATGTGGAGAGATCAGGATGAGATGAGGATGTGGTAAGAAGTGTTGCGACGTCAGATGTTGTGGCATGGTTGTATTCATAAGAACGTAGCGGAGGGAGTGTAAGATCATGAACGAAAATTTGGATACTACATCGAAGCACGAAGGATGGTTCGAGGGTAGCTGACGGAGGGCTATATACAGCGAGGTTGTCGGTGCTGGAGGGTTTTCCTTTTCTTTTCTCTTTACTCGTTCTCTTGTATAGCAAACAATAGTACGACTTTGGAAAATATTTCCACTCTTGTCTTGGTTCTTGTTCCTCGATACGCACTTTGAGTCCAGCCTTGCAACATCCATATTACCTGCGTCCGACCCCGCCTGTTACACTACCCGGCTGTGAGGATCCCCGCAATTGAGTGGCTCCACACGGAGCCTCGGAAGGGGCGAGTGAGATCAAAAGGTGCGAAAGATGCAGTGTGTAATTTGTATATGATAAGATGATACAATATGAGATACGAGACGAGAAGCAAGATGCGATGCAAGATATCTACCCCCGGGTCTCCCAAATATATACTACCCTTCACTCTGTCCATCTCCGCTACCCCTGTATTCCCGTGCGCCCCCGTCGCCCTATCCCTCTCGGTCATCCCTGTATCTCCGTACACCCGGCGTAGTTGAGTCCTCTGCCAAGCTGATTGGTGGTGGTGGTGAAAAATGTATTTTCCCGCCACACAGGTGTGCCTTGCGGTATCTTGTGTGTGTATCGATGTCTCATCGACTAATCTCCAGCTACGAATCTCTGCCGGTAAGTGCGCTCCACGGTACTTCCTCCCATCTCTTCCGGTATGGTGATTGTTTGTCGTAAGGGTTGTTTTGATTCTGGTATGCTGATCTCTCTTTGAACATTGTAGCTTTTCCGATGACCAATCCATTATGGCTTCTTGAGTTGCCAAATCGTATGGCTAGGACTGATTGTAAAGTCGATTTCCAGAAACAGCTGTGTATCTCGTGGTTGTCGGGACTGAGTCAGGATCTCGTTCATCATTGTGACATGCGCATACAGCATCCTGATTGGTCTGTATGTGAGTTTGTCATTACTTCTCCGCGTGCACATGCCACTGCTAGCCTTTTCTGTTGGTGGATGCTTTTTACAGTACTTTATTCCTGCACTTCCAGTACGGTCATTGTTCATAGTAAGAGCTGTTGCCATTCCAGCACTATCATACCCCTCTGTCAAAATTGTTGCTGTGTAACTCAGGAGCTGATTCATGATCGTATTCGGCATCGGAACTTAGGCATGTGATTACATGAGTCGGAATCTCTGAATGATGCTCAGTATAGTGCTGAGTATTTCTTGGCATCGTACTTGGTGAAGCCATGCCACTGGAACCCAGTATATTTTAAAATCTGTGCTCAGTGGAAACTACGTAGCTTGTAATCAAAGGAAGTGATCTTGAGAAGGGATTAACTTCACATTACCTCAATATCTTCATGAAAGGGTAGGGGATTGATTGCCATCCATCTCTTGTAATCCATCTCCCAAGATCCATGTCCTATCATCCACCTCTTGTCATCCATCCATATCCAGTCACGATCCATATCATGCCGCTATTTATCTCTGGATGAGATCCATCTTTTGTCATCCATCTCCAGCCGCATTGCCTGTCTGACCGCAATTCATCTCTGGCCATGATCATTCTCCGGCTGCGATCCAGTTGTTTCCAGCAATTTGTTTCCACTATGTGGGTAACTGTGCTCCTATGGGCACCATTCCATGACTTCTCCTGGAGCTCTGTATGTTTTCTAAAGGTCATTGTTACTGACCTCCATAATGTCTGTCTTCCATTGACGCTTCATCACAGTCCCATAGTCCATCCGGTGACATATTGTCCATCAGAAGAAAATACCTACTCACGGATCGCTCAATGTGGCATCGGATCTTGAAGTCCAAATCCAGTTACCAGCCTTGTGAGCACATGATCATAATCCACGCAATTGCGTGAATACCACTCAATACCACTCAACTCAAATATAGCAAAAGGTTGCCAGGCTCCAAATCAATGGCAATTGACTCATGTGGCGAGAGCGTCCCCACCATGGCTTAGCAGAAAACCCCCATGAAATCCCCATACATTGATTGATAAGTCCTAAATCGTTTGTACGCACGATCTTTTTTGTGGTCCTGGCTCCATCTGCCAACGTGAGTTCTCAATTCAGGATGGATATAGGGCGGGAGGGGGATATCCTGGTGACCGGATTTATAACAGTTATCCATATCAGGGCCAAGCCGTGATTGGCGGTACTCCCTTTGTGTCTTAGCATGTTGGTAGCCGGCATTCAAGGTTCCCTTCTCGACTATCCTTGGCCGGAACTACTGCCGCTGCTACCTCCTCGCCCGTCCAGTGCCTGGTGCGTATATTACCACCTGAGATGCTTCCCATGGTCAATGATAGTAGCCCTATACGAACTCTGACTGCTACGAAGAATGTCCAAACTACCTCCTCACTAGCCAGTTGATCATCAAATGCATTGGTTGCAAGTATTGAAATATCTGGAACACCACTACCTCCTTTGGAACACACCTCCTTTTTATCTATAATCCAGACACATTTTCTGAGCATAACTGATGGCCTGCCCGGTCCACTGCCACATTATGTGCTCACCCTGGGGTTGCAGAGCGAAAGTCGAATGCTTTGCAAGTCAATAGTAATTCTCCGGCTCACACATTGCATCCACCGCGGCTGCCACCATGTGTATTAATAAGTTCACTGAGTGAATCACATACTGGTCACGCCCAATTGGAACTGTCTGACAACCAAATACTGTTCATTCTCACATATGGATACGACACATCAATTGAATCTCCCCACGCCTGAAATCCATGCTGAATTCGCTGGTCTCCTGAGAGCACCCTCACGGTTGATCCTCTGGTAGTCCCGAGGATTCTCACACTGACGACTACCATTGACTTTGAAGTCATCTCGATTATATTCCAAAAAACCCAAGTTGTATGCTGTCCAATGGGCATATATCCATATGCGCTCGTTGGCGAGCGAACTCCATTCTGTGACTTTGTTTGATGACATCGTATGGAGTATACGGAGATTGCTCACTCTCGTGACAACATTCTGATTCAGTCATTCAATCAGTGGCTAATTATGATTATTGAGAATGGTTGTTGCGAAGTGAACCTGCTTGCCGCTTAAGACCATTTGGGGTTAATATACTATTCTTTCGGAGGTGCGACATGATTTGTGATTCCTGCTGCTCAGTTGCCTCAATGACTCATTCTGAGTGGCAGTGGTGGACCATCCAAAGCCATTGCTTACTCTGATAACCATCCTTAATGTAGAGAAATCGTTGGGTCTGGCGGAAGATTATTACAATTCGAACTGCCATCGGTGGCATTGCTAGATATAAATTGTCTGTATTACATAAATACACAATCGCAGATTTTGTAATGTCGATGACTCCATCAAGTCATAGATCAAGTGATCACTGTCACAACTGTCATCAGCGATGTCTATCGATGTGAAATGTGGGTATTTCATAAATCTAGCCTGATCTTGCCCATGTGTGCTTCAGTTGGGTTATGTTCCCGTTAATCGTCAATTAACTATCATCAATGTCAACTGAAGTATAATTGGCTTTGGCATTGCAGGTGACGCGACTCTGGGTGGTATATGGGCTGTGGAAATGTTCCGGTAATCGCCAATTGACTCAATTGGAAGGTGACTGATGAAATCTCATTGATCCTGCGATTGATAGCCTTCGAGTTTTCATAGGAATTCATTGTAATTGACTCTGACTGACTTGGTCGCTGATAAGTTTCCTTACTTGTTGGCCTGTGTAATCAACTCGGATTGTCTCTGCGATTGTTAACATTGCTTGGGTGTACTTATCAAGCATCGTTGCTTCTGCAATCTGGCAATGTCAGATCCGGACGATTTATCATTCTTGGGGGTCGCGATGTATCTCCTGCCGATTTTCCTCTGGAACCAAATCGGAATTGGCTATCTCAAGTGTGGATGATTCCTCATTCTTTGGTGTCGCGACCTGTCTCTGGCCAAATGGCCTCTAGAATCCACACAAAATTGCCAGTTCCCATTCCACTCAATTCAATAGACATATCAAGACACTTTGCTGATGCATTGAATGCTCTCAATTCTGTATAAAAACTCCGATGGGGATTGCGTATTGTGACCCGTCGGAAAGGGGTAATTCATGAAATCTTGTATGCCAAATGTATCTGAAATTGTAAGAGCAATAATAGTGTAAGGGGATATTCTGGTATATGGCCTCATAGGATGGTATTCCAGTAGATACAGTTGCAAATGTGGATGTCAATATAGTAGAGTAGTATAAGCATAAGTGAAGGTAGGATTATCACTAGATATCTAAGACCCATTGCCAGCCGACTCAATCTAATGCAGCTGTTACCCGGCACTGCACACGTCATGTGCCATTACATAATCTCTCCGCCAACATTTGCTTTAACAGTGGTTGGAACTTTCTATATTGTTTCGGGATTACTGCCGCCGACAGTTAGTCGTTAGGACCTCTAGCTCACATGGCAGGAGTAATATTATACAATGATAATTGATTCATTGTCAAAATCCCTGTTTTCACATTCGGAAAAAACGAAGCCCCATTCAACATGGCAATAGTCTCTCCAAAGGTCTCTGGTTTCCTGCTATCAGCTAGCAATATGGCTTTCGCATCATACATAAGTTCCAGAGGTTTTTCTATTACTCTTTGTATCGTAATAGGCGTATCGTGACAATGCTTAGTACAATACTTGGACACAAATCAGAACATGTTAGATGAAAACTGAATGGCCATATCATGTAGCCTTAAGTATGGGATCCCCAGCACTATAGGATAATGTCCAAACTTTGGAACCCACATTGGGATTTGTTCCTTATAGTCCCATATTTCCATCCCAACTTTGACTATATGGGTACTGTCTCCTCATTCTATAGTTCTGCTGTTGATAACCTGCACTTGTTTCTTTTGCTCCAGTTCTCGTAATAGTTCATGATTGTGACAAGCATATGCTTTATCCATAAATGCAATGCCTGGAACTGCACAGTCAATCAATATATGTGTTTGTATCACCTGGTGTTGGATGGTCAATGAGCATGTAATGACCAGATGCTTCCCTTCCATTAATCCCTTCAATATCTTCACCTGGCTAATTAAAAACCATGAAGTTCCGAAGCATTTTAAAATATTTATCATAAATCTTTTTCTGTTAACCATGAAGTTATCTTTAGTTGACTATTTTATTTCCTGTTTCCTTGAAACCTTCCTTTGTCCCTACTTGTTTTGCTTCTACTTCAGCATGCTTAAACCTCAGAGCCATTTTCCTTTCCACACAATCCACTGCCCTATGGTTCAACCCACCACAGTCGCAACACCTTCCAACTGCAAATCTCTCTGGCCTAACCTTCTTTGAAATTCTTCTCATGGCCACATTAACATCCATAGGTGCTGGTCATGTAAATTCAGCGACTATTTGGGCCAGGATTTCCGCTGGATCATCCAGTCGGGAGGGGGGTATTGGGGAAAAGCCGAAACCTCCGCCAGATCTGCACTTCTGGGCATAGTTGACCGCTCTCCTTTGTCAGGTCTGATTATTCCATGTCAGGCATACTGCCACCATTTCGCCATATCTTCTTGCAGGTTACAATACTGGAAGTAATCCTTCAAAACTTTGGACCACCTAATCCTCAGGAACTTCGTTAGAGCCAATGGATTCCAATTGAGACCGGCTGCGATAAGCTCAAACTCACCATTATACTGTGAGAACTGACTGTTTATTTTTTTCATTGCCTGCATTGCCTATTGCATGGTGGCTATCATACCTGTGTCCACAATACCAGTGGGGTCAGCAATCCATATCGTTCCGTCCTCCTGCACGGGAGATAATATCTTCCCCAAGTGCATCCCGCTGAACAGACTGAATGTGTACCACATAATCAATTTGTTCTCAAGTAAGCTTGCAGGTTGTTGCAGTATGACCATCCTGAGTTGTGCGATCCAGTCTTGGAGCTGTTTTTTGTCTGTTTACAACAAGTCAGGGGTGTCAGGAAAATTCTGTCCTCAGTCCTCTGGTGGTTGCGGGGGCATTCTGGCTACTTGTGTTGCTATGAATATTGCATTCGCTAACTGCATGCTCATATTTCAGACTTCATCTCCAGAATCCTATACATTGTGCATTATATTGTCCACCTGCTGGCAGTTGTTGTCATCCGTCCCTTCCAGTCATGCTACTCATTAGGTATCGTCAAGTTCCGCTCGGAGAGTCAGTTGCTGTGCCACGTAGGCTGTGTGCTTGCAGTCTGGGGGAGCCAGGTGTTGTTACAATTCCATGTCCAGGAGCTGTCTCTGAATGTTGGCTAAAACTTCCAGGTGATTCCACACCCTCTGTACCTCCCATATGGGCTGGGAGTACTGGGCCACCCTCTGCAGCACATGGTGGGTCCGCTGGAAGTATGCCCTCATTCCATTGGGGGTGGTGAACTTCACATGAACCTTGGGGAGTTTGATGATATGTGCTTGGTCCTCACTGGACATAAGTGCCGCTCGGGTTTCCAGTCACTCTAACTTAGCAGAGAGTTAGGCATATCAAACAGTGCCAACTGTACTGATTGATTTCAGAATGTATAGGGGTTGGAGGTGTGATAACAATCCATGGAACATCCGTTGATATTGCTGTTGGTGCTGCTGCTCTGTTGTGTTCCACTGTTGAGTAGGGGTTGATGCAATCGTGTCCTTTGCACGAACCGATGATTTCTGGGTTACAGGTAAACCAAGAGTGGGCTCCCCAATGCATTGTCCAACTGTTTCCAAATACAGAATTGTCTAGCTGCAAGCCTCTTCCATACGCGGTGGCTTCTGTCCAATCAAGGTTGTCACTGCTGAGAACATCTTACTTTGGGCAAAAGTAAACAGGGAGGTGGATATGATCTACATCTGTAATCAATTCAGCTTCGATGCATTCAAAGAAATTGAAAGGTTTCGGTTCGGAATGGGTACTAAGTGTTGCTGCAAGATCAAAGCAGTTACATTGTAAAGTACAGTTACAGTCATACTTTCACATTCGAGTATGGCACACAGTGGGGCTAATGTCACATATCAAATCTGGCAACCTATCAGCAGATATCCACACAATTGTGACAGATATGAATGCAGTAATGGTCGAGTTCTAAATACACCACACTGGAAGACAAAAAAGAATTGTAATAGTACCAACAATTGTTCAAACGGTGGAGGCACCTACATCATTTGTGTCTTGCCACTGCTGTTGTATCAGATTTAAATGTAACTGTCAGTGTCTTTACAAAGATATCAATAAATGTCAATTCAGGTGGTCAGGCAGTCTTGACAAAGCATTCAATATTATGTGCGTTCTATAGAACTCATTCTTGTGTAATGGGTGAGGTCAAACGAAGGTGATACAGAAGTCGCACAGTGGAACAAGAAAAACTGTATCAAAGAAACTACAAAATCACAAGAATCAAGGTATTTCCAATCTCATACCATTGCTTGTGATACACAAGAACCAGTAAAGAGACAAGAGCAGGAAATTCTCTCACACCAAACAATAACTTTGTATATTCACTTCATCTGCCACCCAGAAACCATTTCTCGTGCATCCATATACCATCCGAATCCTTATTCATAATCTTACACCCCATAATGAGAATTCTTTTGCAGCCACTCACACCACTTCATTTGATGTCAAAACATGTTCTTCAATATCCTCACACTATTGTTGTCTCCTGACTATATTTGCACACCATTACCAATGTCTTAAATTGTTCTAGATTTTTCTCCCTCACATTTCCTTAATGATTGACATCACCTTACCTTTTTGCTGCATACATTCCTTAGGTACTTAATAACCAATTTAACAAATGCACCTGAATTTTCCAAAGTGGAACACTGCCATGGTGGAGGCTGAGGTGGTAGAGACAGCAGTGGTGGTGGTGGCTGTTGCAGAATTGGCTGCAGTGGTAGTGGCTGCAGTGGTAGTGGCTGCAGTGGTAGTGGCTGCAGTGGTAGTGGCAGAAGTAGTGGTGGTTGCAGTGGTGGAGTCCAGGCTCATAGTGGATGAAGTGGAGTGCAGGCTTGTTGCAGCTGTAGTTGAGTCGAGGCTCATACCAGAGGTGGTGAAGTGATGGTTCAATGTGGTGGTAGTCATAATTAAGGATACCTTGAAATCGATGATGTCTGTGAGTCCTGCTGCAATGTAGTTGATCGATGAAAATGTCCAAATTGCCATGTATTGTTGCCTAAGATTGAGATGGAAATTTTGGGCACAGTCATCAGTGTGCAGAACAAGATGAATGGTACAGTATGGTAAAGTGGTTGTCTTTCCTAATGATAGTTGAATGGGGAAGCTGTTTATATACCTCAAGTGCTGCTTTGTATAAATCTTCCATTTTCCAGTCTCTATACAGTTTCCAGTTTGACTAGTATGCTGTCCTTGTTTCTCACCACAACATCTTTGCTTATGCCGGTTGTCTTTTCTGGATATTACGCACTGAGTGCACATACCTTGCTTGTCATGACCATTTTCAGGGATCAAATTTTGGCTGATTTCTGCCCTGTGTGTCATATTTCAGGCCTCAAACTTACCGGACGATTAGGGGAGAATTGTAGCGGTGCTTACTATATCATGGGTGCAACTCAGCCAATCAGAATATTTCTTCCCTCTCTATCTCACAAATCCGCTCAGCTGTGCGGATTTGGTTTCTCTCCCTCCATCTTGCAACTCCACTCAATTTTTCTTCTTCTCTAACTGCACCTCTTCCCAGTATGGTTCACACAATGAATCTCCTCCTTTCACCTCACTCTTTCTCAATGGGCTTATTCATTATTATTTTGACTGGTGGTCTGCCGGGACCCGTTGTATGATGTCCTACTTATCCACTCCCTCCTTACATCTTGCCATTACCTTCACCCACATTGTTACGGGGGTGTTTTAGCCACGTAAACCAATACAATTATTTAATAACTTTAACCACAGCCGCCTAACTAAACTTCTTTTTCTTTCCTCGTCATATCCTAAGAGTCAACCTCTTGTCCTGCTACAAGACCACCCTTTAAAAACAATCCCCGTTTGCTTCCGGATCGTGAAATTGGCTCCTGCCGATATGTTCCTCGAAAGGAACTCGACCTGGCCAAAGAACTCTGCAAACTTCGTACATGATGCCAAGATACTCGGTTGAGTGCAAGACCCAATACTGACCAGATGTATTCCTGGTTTCCTGCTACCAAAGAAACAACTATCCGAATTGTTGGAAGAGATGATTGCGGGCCGTATGTCTCGTCAATTGATTGAAGGTTAACATACAGTTGGAAATCACTGGTATGTAAGAGGGAAGTAATTGTGAATAGTGTTTAGGTAGAAATCTTAATAATATTTTAAGGTGTTCTTCGCTGGTAATGTCTGACGTTGGATTGCTGCTAGAGCTTGGTTCTTTTCATTGTCAGGGAGACAATGCGAGCTTTTTATAAGCTGTTCCTCAGATCAAGTTTGGCATCGGTCTTCCGTCATGACTCACAGTTTGCTATAACAGCGTATCTTCCGTATCGTCTTCAGCGACTCGGAGATAACGCCACGAATACTCTCAAGGTTATCGTGCACATGATGTCATTGGTTTTTAAAGCATTACGCTCCATGTATGAAGCCATCATCACGCCAAGATGTCATGCACGCATAGTGTCAGCTCGTAACTTCATATCAGTCATATTGCTTTTTGTTTGTTCAGCAGTTGGTACGTCTGACTCCCTTAGCTAGTTCAGTGCTTATCGCAATTAATATCGCCTCGCCCATGGTCTAGGCTATTCGGCATTGCGTCTGAGATTTAATTGGCGACCAACCGATCCTTGGCCAACTCATGTTATGACACGTCCGCCTCGTATTCGATACGATTATGACATTGCGATGCATATTACTTGTGTCACGGAGTAAGTTCGCTTTAGCCCTCTTATCTTCAGCCAATGCCAATAAACCATTCAGACACTGCATGCTTAGTTTCCCTGCTTATGATGAACCCGGGGGTGCCAGAATTAATCCACGTACTGAGCGCATTGGTATCTGGAACCCTGTACTAGCAGATTGCATTATGTCTGCTGCACACGGAATTCTGCGTAAGCACAACTTAACTGTGTGTTGTCCCGTTATCAAGTTATAGTAGCTGTGGTCAGAAATAATGCACACCACTGGTGGTTTTTCACATCCCGGTTTTGGCGTCATCATTGCATCCTCATAGGTGACTCTGCTGATAGGAACGTATCCTTATCATCTGATCGACATGCGGCTCATCAATCTCCGCTAAATGAATGATGACTAATACTCTGTGTTGCTCCGCAAGCAGGTGTTATACACCGTAATGTTTTAATCACTTCCGAGTGAACATTATGTGTACTTGCTGTCCAATCTACATGTATCATTACCGCTGGTAAAGGAAATCCCTTAACACATATGCCTGATCATTTCTCCCAATCTTTCCACTTAACTACCTACATGCATTATCCTATTTTGGAGTTTTGGCCTGCTTCTGACTCCAACTCAAATGACTCAAATTTCTTTCATTAATCCTGTTCAGTGGTATTCAGGATACCAATTTCTTAAGTACAGTGTACACCTTCGTTGAAAGTGAGGAACTTCTGGATTTCACTGCCATCGATCCCGCCGGCAAGTTCTGCTACATTATCAACTGCCACGAGATCAGCTCCCAAGCTCTGGGCAGTCTCTATGACTTTGTCGGGTCATCACCACCAAGCATCGAGTGCGGTGACATTAGTCTACGCCATCTTGATGCTGTGCATGAGAGCCAAGTCGCCAATTGGGAGATCAATAACTTGGAGGTTGACTGTTTTGTTGATTTATTCTTTGTTGGTATCTCTCAACTCCTTTAGGTCTTGTATGGCAGCATTTGTATCTTCTCACCCTCGCTCTGGCTGCCATTCTCTAGCATCTAGTAGTGGCACTGTGTCATTGATTCCTTGGGTCCAATTGGGGGTATTCCTTGTTACGTTCCCCAGTATAATTGAAAGTACCTCATCTTGTCCAAAAATAAGGTGAAAGGGGGAATATCCAGCCCTATGTCTAATGGTGATCCTTTCAGGCCAAGGCAGTGCTTGAAGGTGGTCAATCCATATCTCTTTCAGTTTGTCTAAGTAGGCAGTGAGTTTGGAATGTGCATCTGCAATCTGTCTGTGTTCAGATTCAATAACTTGATTAGCGGTGGCATGGTCCGGAATTCGTGTGATCTTCTGGATAATGTAGTGTTTGAGAAGTAGGTTGGTCTATTTATTCTTCTCCACATCACTGTCCATTGCCACTAATTCTGGAGTCCCAAACTGGCAAATTACCTTCTCATAAAAGAAGTGTGATGCTTTCATCAATGTTCTCCGATTCAGTGGTTGTGCCTCTGCCCACCTGGTGAGATATTCCCTGGCTATTACTGGTAGGTTATACCTGTTCTCAGGTTTTGTCATGAATGAAATATCCATCCCCACACATGGCTATGGCAAATTGACAGTTAGGCTGATCAGGGATTCTTCATACCTTTGAGGTGCTTTCTGTTCACTGTCGAATCATGACTTCACACTGCCTTGGACATCGATGTAATTTTCCGCCTACCAGTACCACTTTACTACCCTTCATAACATTCCTTCTCTTCCATTGTGGCTGCTCAGTTTGTGTACAGCTTTCATTGCTTTACTTTGCAGCTCTGTGCTCACTAACACCTTTTCCAGCAGTTTATTGGCTGTCCACCTCCAGTAGAGTACTCCATCTGAAATACGGTACGTTGTGGCATTCTGCCCAAATCGCTGCATTTCCATTACAGTTTTTCATTCTGGCCACTCCTGGTTCCTCCGAAATTTGTCTACGTCCTTCCATCTGCTTTTGGATTGCTCTACCAGATTTAAACCAACCAATTGTTCATATACTTTTGCGCTTCAGTTTTGCTTCTGTTTTCATTCCACCCATATTCCCCTCAACCTTTCTTCATTTCTGTCATGTACATCATATTCTTCTTCTGGTTTAGGCTCCCCGTCCACTTGCGGCTAACATAAGAGGCCAATAGCACCTCCAGTCTGTCTCCCTGGAATGTGTTTTATGTTAAAATGGATCAGTTATATCCACATGATCCAGTTGGTGACTAGTGCTCTTAGAAGGCCATTGGCAGATACAGGTAGTTGTTGTACAGTTGTGATAGTGTTGATCTCCATGAGGATTCTGACCCCATATACAGAGTGGCAAAAGTTATTGAGTGCTTTCATCCGTTCACAGAACTCGGGTTTTCCCACCTGATCTCACTTGCAGGTTTGATTCCAACGCACATTAGTATAGGAATACAGGTGCTGGTCCATATCTTCGTCATTCTGCTATAAGATCACCCCCCACCCTTCAAACCTTCTGTCAACTCTTATCACAATTTGCCAGCACCATCACTCACATCTAATGTTTTCAACAAAGGAGTATTGCAGAGAGCTTCCTTCAACATTGTCATAACATTGTTATCCTCAGTCTCCCATTGGCATTTAGAGTTTTTCGACAACATTCGCACCTGGGGGGTTGGAACTATTGCATACTTGGCTATCCATATTTGATAGTATGTGTAAAGTGCTGAAAATTCCCTCTACCCAGTACGGTTTTCATATCTTGCCTAATTCTATATCTTATTGACGTTCAAGACTTGCAGACACCATCCTGCTTCCATTTATGGCTCGAAAGAATTAAGATATTCAGTTATATTCATTAACCCAAACAGGAATCGTGTACAGGAACAGAGGTGGGATATCTCACGCATTTGGCAAGATCAGATAGAATTTTCTAGAGGGATGAGGGCAATGAGTAGTGGTGTGAGAATAATTTGAGGAGATAAGAATGTTGTCTGGATACTGAAGAGAGTGCAGTGATGTCAGAGATTGTGGAATCATTGCATTGAGAAGGGAGTTGTTGATGGTGTGTAAGATTATGAGCAAGCATCCAGATGGTACATTGGAGCCTAATAGATCAAATGAGGGTGGCAGAGGAAATGTATATAATCAGTGGTGGTTTGGCATTGGATGATTTCAAGTGATTCTCTCTTGCCCAATTCTCTTGTATAGGAAGCAATAATATGACCGTCGAAAATATCTTGACGGGTATTTTTGTTGTTTGTCCTCGAGATGCAATCGGAGTTCAGTTGCGCAACTTCGATATCCCTAGCATTCGACCCTGATAGTAACCTAAGCCTGACTCCCCTACAACACATCTGATATTGAATGTTTTGTCAACATTGCCTGAATACTTGAGTGAAAGTTTGATGGAATATGTTCAATGATTCGGACCAGGATATATCGATATGTGACAATTGGAGATGTGAACTGCAAAGAACATATGTGTGTGCACCCTTCCAACAGTTGCAGGGAGGGTTTAGCCATCATTTCAGGTTCGGTTTCGTGTATTTAGGACCCGATAATTACTGGATTCACATGTGAGACAATGATGTTGATATCCGCAAACAGCTGACCAGATTTGATGTCGAACAATATCCTCCCTGATCATCAAATTCCCATGCAAAAGTTTGACGGCAACTATTCTTCACCAAAGAATTCGTTTGATCTTGTTGAAACTCACTACAATGTTTCCAACCTTGAACATTTGAAAGTCTTCACAAGTATCGAAGCCCTGCTGAATATGGAGGTAGACGATATCTACCTACTAGCTTACCTTTGGGAACAGTTAGACATTCTCTATCCTTGGAACCTGTACAGGACAGTAGCTGCCACTGACAGAGGAAGCTCGCAGATGGACAATCTTTTGTTTGGACCCAGTCGAACTAAGTATTGCGGAGCCGACTGTTGGTTTAACTATGATCTGGAGCCCCACAGTTGGTGCGAAGGACACAACTGTATCAATATGCACTTGACAGAAGGACACCAACCAGCAGTGCCAGCAAAAGCAAAAGCCACAATTATTCTGCAGAGTGTGATCCATCCTCTGACATTCACTCCTTACAATGTTGGTCAACATCGCTGTTACTAGAACATATGCGTGCTTCACTGGAATGTCCAGATGACATGAAGACCACGCAGCACTCATCGTGGTATCTGACCAGGTGATGATCAACTGATTCGTAGAACTAGACATAACCTGCATCAACAATGAAGAAATAGAGGAATACCTCGAGTTGACGCAACAGGTGGTAGCAAGGAAAGACCAATACTCACAACTTATAAGGGCAATACTGCGGGCGTGCAACCACCCAGAGGAAATAGCAAACTTGCAGAGACAACTCACAGACTGGCACTCACAGTGAGACCTGTCCCCCCCCAGACTGCGACAACTCAGGCCATGTGCCATAGGTACCGACCCTCTGGGCGGCATTCAAGGAAGTCCAACGTACACCCAGGGTGGAGGAGACAGTTAAAGACATCCAAAAACAACTGGATGACATTACCAGAGATACATAGCAGCCTGCAGAGGAAGTCCAGAATTTGAGGGCACAGTTAGCGAATACGCTATCTGTAGCATCATAGGTAAATCGAGTCCTTCACAGAAACTGGAGAATTGAGTGTAGAACGTTACTCCCTCCCTGAACATCGCGGGTGCAGAATGTGGATGACTCCATGGCTAGATTGCACAATGTAGCATGGTCTATCAACACAAGCCCACCAGCTTCGCAGCAGCCTGCCCACAATCCAACTATCATTCAATCGGTTGAGCATGATCGTGTTGGGTCACATTGTACCGTACCTACCGCAAGACAGCATGATTGACCTAGCCAATCCACCATGTTCCATACAACCCCTGGAAGGAGCTTTTGCTAACCCCGATGAGATAGCTACAGTGGTTTCAATCATGATGGAAATCAACCGAAAGAACTCTGAGTGCTCTCAGTACTATACTGAGTCCCAAGTTATCCCAGCACATCTCTACAGGAATTTGTCAGCTCTGAGTAACACTCTAGAAATGTGATCGTCTAGAGACATAAAGTATTCCTTCCAATAAGGCGACCTGCCGGAGGATATGGTGACAATAGTTGGAGTACACCCGGAGTTGGACACACAATTCTGATACTGTGTGGCTGAGACAGCCACCCAATCATCCGGATCGGCAGAAGGATTCGCCTTCTCCCACAGACCCCCCACCTCCCCACAATATTCAGCTGATACACCGGCAGGGACAATGGCAGAATATGTAGGACAAACACCAATGGATCTCTGCGCAGGAAGGAGGAGAATCAAGGCAGATGAATGGGCAAAAAGTGTCACCAAAGGAAGATGCTTGGACTGTGGCGGGTACAATCATAGTGCAGCGGAGTTTACGTCATGGAAAAAAGCTTTGACATGGATACTTCCTGGAGTGGGGTGTTACGGGGGTGTTTTCCACTAAGTAACGTATCCTCAGAATTTTTCTCCCAAATAATTCTACGTACTCATTCACACATCCGTGTTCTTATTACTCTTCTTGATCGCTGATATCGTAATCTGCAATATTACGTATCATCACAAAATCTCCAATCCACGCTCTTAAGCTCTTCCTTGATAAACCTGGCGTTCAGGTACAATCAGCAATAGTACATCCTATGCATAATCTCCCTCAGTTGATGCTTTCTTGAAGTCCTCGTGTTACACTCGTGGCCCTTTTAATCTGTCTTCGCAGATCTTGTCGTTGCCACTTGGTTAGAACTCCGAATATGGATTCCAGTTCAACGTTGCTATAATCTTTTGACTTATCCAGACTATTAATAAGACTCCGTCGATCTTTTGGCTTCTGGCCTCCTTTGCTTGCTGAGGTGGCAGCCAATTGCTTGCTTGTCTGTATAGGGTTTGACCGTTGCTGTAAACGATGCAGGTGTCTTAACCTTCTTGATTCCGCCAAATACTGATTGGTCTCGCTGACAACTCTCTGTACCCTAGTATCGACGTAGTCTGAATCAGATTGGGAACTCTCTTCCGGTCCTGAGTTTGAGGCAACTGATTCGGTATTGCTAACAGGCAACACCTCTATTGAGGCTAGGTCCAATGGAGAGATATCTCGATTCTGTCCGGTTGTAGGTGAATCTCTCTTGTTATTTGTTGAACTTTCCTTAAGTTGATTGTGGTATTCGGAAGGGAATATATTGTATCGGTGAAAATACACCAAGACGTCGGTGAGCTCCACCAGACCAGCTATCCACCAAATGCACTGTGCTGCGAATACATTCTTTGAATCTTCAAATCGATGTAACAAGTAAGAGAAGGTCCAGATCAAAATATCGTATTCGTTATCAAATGAGTATTTCGGCATGGGGCGGGGGAACCGTGTACAGTCCTAATGTATGATACTAATATACTCAAAATAATAATAATAGTAATAATAAAATTAAGAACTGAAACTTAATAATATTTCAGCTTCTTTCTTGCAGGTAGGTCTCGATGTTGTTCGTCAAGTTTTCGCTGCTCTTTCCATCGTCTCCCTTTCCCTGGCTTATATAGCCATTCTCCTCTCAGAGCTTTTAGTCAACTTCCAATCAATACGGGCTTAACATCACTCTCGATGATCCCCTGGAGTAGACTAAGAAATAAATCCCTCAAGGATTAATCGGTCTCTAATCAATGCGGGCTTAGCATCGCTCCCGATAATCCCTTGAATTACACAATGATTAAAATCCCTCACCTCTAGTTTAAATGACATCTCAGTTGGGTATCATCTTCGGGTCTCTTCCCGACTATCCTATCTTGCCAGCTCATCCGGCAATTCATCCTTATCCCCAAAGCACACTAATAACTCTTTTCAATATATTTTTGCCAGCTAAGACACCCCAGGGCCACAATATCCTCGGAACGATATCCGAATGTCTTATCTGTGTAAATTGATTATCTCCACCTCAGTAGCCGGTGGTGCTTCCCATTGGTACATTATAATTATCCCAATTCACATAACTTAGATATCTCACGACACATCTTGTAGCATAGCGGACAGCGTTTCACAAACTGGCTCTCAAAGAATCCTTGACACAATGTCTATCTTTGTCCACATAAAACTTCATCTCCGCAATCAAGCTAATCCTGCAACCAAGATGATAGTTTCGCTCCAAATGTTTCCCGCTTTGTTACTTGGCTGAGTCTCGGATCGCCGGGGCGTGCCCATAGTATGGAAACTGGGAACCCACTTAATTGCCTTTCATACTCGCGTCTGCACTAGAGTACCACCTCATATGCGATCACCCCACAATCAAGTCAAAGGTCCAAGTGGTTAGAAACAATTGGCACCGTGAAAGGTTTGACCAGGATTGTTGCATCATCAAATCAGCTGCGTTAGGCGTATGCTTTCAATGAATCTGCTCGGCGCCCTACACTGGCTCCGATCTAATCGACCCGCGATCGTGAACCATCCCCGCTAAAGGATGATATGCTGACTCTTCCTTCCATGATGTAAGCCATTGTCGCTGATAGAGGAGAACCCCTAACACGGGGATTCACAAAATAGGAATAGGGGAAAGTTCAAATGAAATGTGAACAGAGGTTTTCAACTAAGATGAGGTGACTTATTGGTTGACAGAAAATGTTTTGATTTCAATGGGTTACAATGGTTTGGAATTTCGCAATTTGAAATTGGCATGGTGGAGATATTTGAGGGTTCAATGGAAGGGAAGCATCCGGTTATCACACGCTCATTGACCATCCAAGACCAGGTGATACACATTCACATGTTGATTGATTGTTGGGCTGCAGGCATTGCATTTATGAATGAACAATTTGCATGACACCATCGCATACTGCTACAACAGCTGGCTCAACAATGACAGGCCGAAGGTATCGACAGATGAACTATAGAATCCTCAGATGTTACCCGTATGGTCCAAGTGGGGATGAAAGTAGAGAATTATTATGAACCCATTCCAATGTGTATTACAACACTGGGGCATTACCCTTGAGTATTAGAGAATCTGTAGTTTGGACAACACGGTGGAGTGGTCCGATTAATATTGAATACCCAAACTGTTGGATCCCAGAATTGCATGACCGATTGTCATAGTGCGGCCATCACACTACAATCAATCACAGATCAACCTCCTCAACCCCAGTATGAAGAATACCCTGTGTGGATAGCAGACAGCAAGAAAACCAAGCCTTTACAGGAAAATAATGTTATGCGTAACAGGTCGTCCGTTTTCTGCACAGTCAATGCAGTCATGTTGACTGTTATTGGGGCCTCATTATATGATATAAATAAAGATATCAAAGCCAGAGATCTCAAAGAACGACCACTGGAACAACTGATCCCTGAACTATGTCATGAATTCCTACCACTATTCAAAACTGTGCTTCCATATAGACTACCACCACATCTAGCTGGAATTGACTATTAATTATTACTGAAAGAAGGAGAAACACTGTCATGGGGCCCTGTCAAGAAAATATCCAGGGAACAGCTTGTGGTTATGAAGAAGTGGGTCAGAGATAATATGACAAAACAGTTTATTCGATAATTGTTATCACCCGTTACTGCCCCATACTTGTACACAACTATGCTCAACAGAGCATTGGACTTTTGAAATGGTTATTTGTACAGTAATGGGAAAATAACCAAGAATAGGTATCCCCTCCCCCTGATCGGAAAAAGCTTAAACCTTTCCATTGAGGCAAAACAATTAACCAAACTAGATGTATGGGGACTCTATAATCGCATCAGGGTAACGGATGTAGATGAATTCAAATTGGGCCCCTGAGCCAGAAACAGACTGTTCGAATCATTTGTAATGTCTTATGGAACAACACATGATTCTGTAGATTGACATAGGTACATTAAAGCTACCATGCGGAAGGCCTTAGACAGTGTTGCTTCAGTCTGTCTGGATGAAATTTTGATCTATAGCGATTTAGTAGAAGATGATAAGGAGCATGTCCAGTGGGTAATCCAGTGGCTTCTTGATGCCGGAGAGGATTGGAAACACAAAAATTGGGAATTCCATAATTCAAATGGCACATATTTTGGATTAAATCTTTCTTGCAAAGGGATTTCGATGAATTAAGATTCAGTTGATACAGTTCAGATTAGGCCAAGTGAGTTGTGGAGAGCCAATGGATGCCTTCATAACCTCTTTGAAATTCATCATATCCTGGTATTCTGCAATTACAATCGAATGCGAATCACAGAATACTCAGAAGAGGCACCAACCTTGACTAGATTACCGGAAATAGACGTGCTATTCAAATGGCTGGAACATCAACGATGCGCAATTGAAGAGAAGCTTACCCAGATTCCAGCAGCCCCCTTCATCCGATATTCCACCAGGATAGGACAGTGATTAATGTAACTAATACATCGGACTATGTATCCACTGGAGCTTTGGCCCATAATGATCAAAATTGAGTGTAACACCCAGTATCATATTTTTCAAAGTCATGCACTGCAGCAGAATAAATTTACAACATATATGTCAAGGCTATGGTTGCGATCATTCAATCGCATAAGGAATGGAGACCAAAATGTGAACTATCCACACATAAGTTATACTTTTTTTCAAATGACAAGAATCTGGAATACTTTATGTTTCAAAGGCTTCATAACCCCTGTCAAGCGCAGTGGACATTGAGTTTATCAAGAGTCTATTATGAAGTCATATATCAACCAGGGACATCAAAAGGAATAGCAGATCAATTGACCAGAAGGCCTGCGGACCCCCCAAAAGGGGGCATGGGAGTATAAACATGATGGAAAAAGTGGTACTGAAACCAGAAAACCTTCTGGAACAACTGTGGATACTGGAAAACAATATAGACCAGAACAACACAGTGTCAGAACACTTCAAGTCAGCATATGTCGATGTACCATTCCCCATTTAGGTTCTGAAGTCAATCAGCCGAAAACACTCAATGAAAGAAATGTTGATTGTAGAATGCACTGAGGATGATTGATTGTTGTATTATCCAGCAAACAGGTACATTCCCAATTGTGATACTTTACGATGAGAGTTGATCAGACTTTACAATGATTCAATGTTAGTATGACACCATGATCGACCAAACACACTTGATCTGTTGAGTAGTAAATACAGTTGAAAGGACATTTGGAAGCAGGTGAATAGATATATAACAAGTTGTGGGGAATGCCAGTATTCATGAACAACTATACATGAGGGTTTTGATGTACAGTGATCTTTGTCTTTACCAAGAAGACTATTGGACAATTAGTTAATGGATTGCTCAATATGGTTACCAGAATGTGTATGGTTTGATGCAATTTGAATTGTGGTGGATTGATTGTGAAAGATGTGAAATTTGGTACCCTGTCGAAAGAACACGGATGCCTGACAGCTTGATGAGATCTTTCTAAAGGAACCATTACACCTGCATGGACTACCCAAGAAAATAGTATCAGATTAATGACCCCAGATTACTGCAGTCATCTGGAAACAGCTACTCAGATGTTCAGTAATAGATAGACGGTTGTCCACTGCATTCCATGTACATTATGACAAAAAATGGGAATGAGTGAATGCGAGTATGAAACAGCACCTTCGCATGATGTTTTGTCATTAGTAGGATGATTGGGGTCAGTGCTTAGTGCCGACTGAATGTACATGAAATAATGGGGCATCTGAGACAATGAAATCCTCCCCATTATTTGTGTGGAACGGAGTAGATCGCCTCTTGATATGTAAACAACTATATTATCAACCAGGGAACCCCTAGATGATTGATCTAGTGCTAGTTCAAGTCCAGATTGAACAAATTTATGATTATCAACAGATTAACAGAAGACAAAGCAAGAAAATTATAGAAGAAGGAGCAATTAAGAAACAACTCCAGGAGCCAGATATTCAGGTAGGAACAGAAATAGGGCTGTACACCAGTAATATACTAATAATCAGACCATGTCCAAAGTTGGACTGGAAATATTTTTGCTCTAATAAAGTTACCAAATAAGTATTCCTGTCTGCTTTTGAGCTGGAGACACCAGCAGGGTTTCAAATACCCAGAGTATATGGTATCGCTCTTTTAAACTCAATTGCAAATGACCCCTCACATGGGCAACAAGTTACACTACCACCCACAGTGGAATTTGGGGGGAATGTGGAATACCAGGTAGAAACAGTAGAAGACTCGCACATGTACCGAATGCAGTTACAATATATCATCCACTGCATAGGTTATACTGAATTGACTTGGGGATGAGTGAATGATGTTGATCACTTGCGAGCAATAGATGATATCCATATGCAATACACAGGAATACTCGCAACCCTGGAAAACAGTCATGGAGGACATATACCCTAGAAGAGGCACACTACTTAGGCTTAATGGGATTTGGAAGCTAGGTGAGATTTGTTAAGGTTCAAAGTAAATATATGAAGAAATTGAGGCGGGATGTGGTACTGTATTGGAAAGACAAAGGAGAATGTTTTCGAAGGATATGAGGAATCAGTACTGCTGTTCAAATCATTTTAGAAGATCAACATGAAGTGAGGATATTAAAGGATGTGCAGCGACATCACATGGGGTGGCATGATTGTTTAGATAAGTGAGTTGAACGTGGTGTGTAAGATCTTGTGCAAGGATTTGAATTGTACATTGGAGTATGAGGAAAATTCTTCATGGTGGCAGCCAAAGTGTATTTAAAGTGAGGAGGTTTGGCATTAAAGGATTTCCTGTTTTTCTCTCTTTACTTGTTCTCCAGGATAGCAAGCAATAGTACAACTTTGGAAAACATCTTCGCAGATATCTTTGGCTTGTTTCCTTGATATGCATTTCGAGTTCAGCTGTGTGTCTTCAACATCACATGCTTTTGACCCTGCCCATTACAAAATACTTGTGTTAACATCCAGGTTTGCTCATTAGGCAGCTTCCATCTCCAAAAAGGATATAAGCTGCATTACTGTGCAGCAGACAGTGTAGTAACCTATGGATGTTACTTTGTCAGTCCCCAAATCTGGAAAAAAATCTGTATCCTGCTTGCTATTCTGTGCATATGCATCAATATTGCAAAATTGAATACTGGGAAGAGGAGTAGATTTATCTGAATATCCCACAGGCACACTTTCAATTTGGGAACATTGTACACACTCAATGTCACTTGGTGGCACAGCTTACATTCTGCAAACACGTCGCATCAGTGTGGGTGTCAGCTGTCTGAGTCATAATTTAGAAGGTGTACTTGTTCGTTTGCACCTCCAGTGGATTCATGAATGATTTCCAGTCTGAGTGTAGCTGGAAAGTCCGCATTCTGACTGATTATCACGAACCATAGCCGGATGCTAATCCGTTGCTGATTTCACGTTGCTGTGCCTAGGAGACTCAACACTTAGCTTCCACACATCTAGGACTTCAGTGTGAGGTTTCTTGTTCAGGTGATGGGATTCTTCTATTGCCATGCGCTGAAACCCTCCAGTGGCCATTTTCGCCGTATTTAATGTATGATGCATGCCTGACTGTTCTAGCCGTACCCGACCTCCTTGCTTTGCCATAGGAGTAGTCATGTTTAAAATCTACAAGAAATTAGTTTCTGCTTCTACAAGTCAGATTATGTCATTACCTTGACCATATATACTTTTGTAAACTTCACTATGGTGCTCAAAGCATCTTTCATCGACCATTGGGGACTCATATCATGAAATTCGTCAGTGAAAATCCCTTAACTGAAAACATCGTGTTTGTTGATTTCACCAACTGCAGTGACACAAGCATTGGTTGACCAGGGAGTTTTCTCACTTTACCCAGTGATGAATTGGTTACATACCTCTCACTACATACCAGTCATATATTGTTTGGTCAGTTCATGGGTATTTCCATCGATATAAATATAATCACATTCTATTTCATGTGACTTTTTATTCCTGCTGGGTTGAGTTTCAAGAACAATGTTTAAATGTTCCTCCAGGGTCATAATTTCTGTGGGTATATTTGTAGCTTCACAGGGGACTCACTACTGTCTGTGTTGTTACAATGGATGTTACAATGGATGTGCAAGTGAGGGAGTGGATCAAGCACCTGTCATTTTGCTCGATTCGGATCCACAGTTACCTTGCAGAGAGTTTCGGGTATTCATTAATTGCTAATGTGGAAAAGCTGGGAAAGATGATAAGCAAAAGAGGTTGGAAGTGCTGAGGAATTTGGAGTTAGAATCAAGTCGAAACGGAATAAGTGACCACCAACTTGCATAATCTACTCAAGATGAATCATGCTTGGTATAGCTGCAGGTTGCACCGGTTTCAAATAGTCCAACAATTTGCAAAAAGTCAGTCTGATGTTTCAGGTTGGTTTGCAGGTATCAATTCAGGTGCATGATAGCTGAAGTATCAGGACTATCAGATGAAAACAGGAAATTCTTCAACAGACTATTCGTCTAATGATATCTGTCTTAAGTTATCCCTGGGATAGTTTGTGCAAGAGACATTAAAAATTGAAGTCTAGTTGTGCCGTTTTTGTAACTATTCCCAATTTTGTAATGGTGAAACTTCAGATTTTGCTTTGTTCAAGGTCATCAGATGTTCCAACCGTGACATCCATGATCGAGTGTATCTCTATGTGGTCTATATATTGTCAAAAAGAAAAGATTAGTTGCCAAAAATGGACCCCATGAACTGATCATATTCTGCATTCCCCAGAAATCTTCCAAACAACAGATTGGCAATCCTCCACTATGCCTTGAAGCATTGAATAACATGATCATGTCTTCATCACATTTCAGCAACATGTTTTGTTATTTAGATTAATATACTGCACATGTTTCACATTAATCCTCATTAGTATAATTCTTTTAACAGTTTTTTGAACAGTTCCATTGATTTTATAAATATTCATAATGATTTAATCCCTTGTGCCCTCAATTGTACATAAGTATGCACAACTCCCATAACAAAAATTATGACACCCAGTGTAAACACTTATCAGATTTCTATATATTGCTGGCACATTTACTTCAAGCATTGAGTTGAATAATCAACATGTAAAACAAGTTGAAAGCATTCAAGTCAATCGTGTTGCTCACATACCACCACAGCCGATTAGGCTGCAGTGTCAGCAGTACACGATGTATAGCCTCTTGAATCAAGCATATAGGCACAATATTGGTATTTCTGATTCACAAACGAGGCCTACCACAGTGGCTTGTATCATGCCAGGCATGAAGTGGAGATTGATGTCTCTTCTAATCCATCACCATTCCCGTAGTTCGATATAGTTGCCCAGTTGCCAACTTCTAATTACAGGCATAATGCCATTTCATGCGTGATTTGGCATCCTTGACGACACAATGACCCTGCACATATATGGGAATGCTTCCAACTGTTGACTTAATATTGCTATCCATACTAGTCCCCATCCAGAGAAGCAGTGTATCAGACTATAGTGGCTTATGCATTCCCTACCTTGTGGCTGCAGTGCTATGAACCATATGAACAGCCTCCTAGTCGCATTGAAAAACATCACGAGTATTGATAGTGCATTGTACTGAATGTATATTGCGTTGTTGAGATTACTCAAATACTGATTGTAATAGACATACTCTTCAAAGTCAGCTAATCTCTTGAAGCACCAAGCAATGTGGTTCTATCGCTCCCCGTAGGGAATTGCACACCACTTTGCCAAGTTATCCAGGGACTTGATTTCTGGGTCCAGGTTGTTTATCAATCAGTTAATAGCTGCCTTGGTTAGTGGAATTTCCAGGTCGCGATGGTGTTTTGCAGGGTTTGCATTTTGCTCCCAATACTGAAACACCTCCTATCAGTCTTTGTTGCACAAAATATGGATGGTGGCCTCATGACAATTTCTTTGTGGTTATGATTGTTTGAAATCTCTCAGTGCCCATTCTGGGAGTTCAGAGCGTGCATTGAAGAGGTTGCCACACTGGCGGATATGTTCAGAAAACAGTTGAAGAGATAAATCATGATATGGTTGATATCCGATTGGTCGACAAGATGTTCTAGAATGTGTGACCTGATCTGCATTGTATCTTTATCAATCGAATGATGCTGTGTTGCTGCAGAAAGATTGTTTCAAGCTTGATCACACTACTGTACCTTGTATTTGTCCAAAGTAAGCCGCATGATCAAGGCATGTGACACTTACTTTGAAGATTTACTGGTGCAGAATGGACTTTAAACATCCATGTTATGATGACAACATTACAGATAATTCTCCAGGTACTCAATTGTGGCTTCAGTATGGTACTGGTACTTTCCCATCAGCTGATAATACAGTAAGTTGCAGACACCCAACAGCTCTTCTGTGAATGGGATACTTTGGCTTACAAAAGGTTTCACAGGAGTCACCATGATTACTAAAACAATCATGTTCACAAGTGCTTTCATCTTGTTACCACTCCAATGTATCCCCTGGCAATATGGCTTGTTGAATCAAGCGAAGCCATGGTATGGAGTCATATTTGCCTAGAGCTGGTTGAATCAGTCAATCATGGAATTTTGTTTGATGGACAAAGGTACTGAGTCGATCAAATGCGTGAGCATTCCGAGATCGACCGAATGGGTTTTATAGGGTACTATAATCATCATCACGTGGATGTATTTGATATTGCAGAAGACCCAGTCTAAGTTTGCAACCACTCGAATATCCGGATATTGTCTTCATTCACAGTTCACAGTCACCTGTCCCTGGGTTACAAGTATAATCCTCTGGACGTATAGCCTAATGTCTCTCATTTGCCACGACAACGAATTGGCTTCTCCAACCCAGGTTTCTGATATTTTGCTTACTGGGTAATGGGGCAGCTTTATTCAGTGCAAGGTAATGGTTTCAAAGTAATCAGCCATCCATGTGCAGATACTAATAGAATTACATTGCCGTATCTGATTGTCTGCCGAAAGCATAGGCTTGCCAGTGTACAAATGCTAATCAACGTAACGAAGAACATGCTTGAAGATGTTCCTTAAACTCTCTTGATTTACGATTTGTTGTTTCCTAAATAGTCGTTGTTTTTCTGTTTGTTATAAGGTGATCCTTCAGAGGAACTGGAAGAAGGGCAATAAAGATGGTTGCATGATTCAAAGGGTTTGATCTAATCGTTGAGTTACAGCTTCGAAGACTCAAATATACTGGCAATTTCCACTTATTGCTTGAACAGTTAGTAAGTCGTGTCTGGCCTGAACTACTGAATACAAGGATACTCCCAGCTCCAAGTGACTGCCATTGCTATTGAAGTGGACAAAATCATAATAGCTATGATGAAATTCAACCAACATACCTATTCATTCCACCTCCAGTCACTTGATTTCAGCTTTGAGTATCTACATTTCTCACCATCTTTCAATTCAATTGTTGGAGCACTCAACATCAGTTCCCTCAACACAGGCTGCTGGATGAGGAACTTAAACCATTCAATAGGACTATGATAGAAGAAATCTGGGTACTGAAGATCAAAAAGATTGTTAGGATCGGGCAAATGATTGTGGCACTATTTGCCTGATATCCCAAAGGTGATGCTCATTGGATAAAAAATTTTGTTCCACCCTTTGGATCAAGTGTGGGACAAAGTGAAGTTGCTGACAGTTTCCATTGTAGGATTCCTGAAAAGCTTGTCCACAACAGCTCTGCTCAAGTTGTACTTGACACACCAATGCAGTAATTAATAATCCTTCACTCATAACATCAGTGACCATATATTTGTATCGTTGTTGATGATATCACAATAATTGTTACAATTAAACTTTCCCACTAGACAGTGGTCCAAGGGTGGGGTCCGATACATATGGGTCCGAAATGGGAATCTTGGAGGATTGAAACCCATATCGTCACAGTCAACTTCAGAATAACCGGAATAGCTGTCAGAAGGATGCAGAATTGAGTCGCAATGTCATTTACAAACATATCCAAGTAGAATACTATTGTGCTTGATTGCAAATTCATCAACTTGCAGTTGTTTGGCTGATACGCATACTATCCTTTCTCTGTGATCACAGTGCAGGTGAGTGATATCTGCACTAATGTAAAAGTATGTTGTACAGCTGTAAAAACACTGCTGCTGAATATCCATGATTCATTAGCAAAATCAAATATCAAAACAATGTCACGAAGCATATTGATGAATTTTTCACAATTCATACCATTAAAAGCTGGCCAGTCCCTGGAAACAGCGTCACCTCAGTTTACTTCTTCCTATATGGTGTCCTAGCACTGTTGTAGAATTTCTCCCATTCTTGTTCACAGGTTTGCAATGTTTTTCATTACACCCTAATTGACAACAATGCTTGTAACTCGAAATGTATACCTGTTCTGCATTCAGCTCGTCGCAGTAATTATTTTACACCCTCACAAGACCTATCTGTCCCTATTGCCAGATTTATGGTTATTAGTTTTTGTTAAGTTTGTACCTTCCATGAACCATCCATTATCAGCAGATACTAACCGAGCGACATCATCGTGGTGTACACAAACTGGAGCAACTCTACATGAGTGAGGTATGAGTGCAGCACATTCGATTGGTTGTCAGTGGGATGAATTTCAGCGTTTAGTTGACGAATCAGAGTGCTTGGATATTGCTAAGCAACTTGTTTCAACACTGAATAGCTGCAAAAATGATGTCACTGGATTGAGACAACCCCTCCCAGCTCACATTTAGATTCACCTTTCCTGTCAACCTTATATACAATTTCCAGAACCTCAGACACACTTTTCTTACTTGTGCTATCATATTGCATGGCCCTTGACGATATATTCAATAATCCTGAAGCTTGTGTAGAGTAACACGACTGTAATATCCACTACTCAATCATTGACCACCAGTCAGAACCTACAATGTGATGGGATGTATTCTGGTTGCAAAAATCAGTCATCGCAAAGGCCAAGATAATCCAGATGCCACCTCTACCTGTTTACATTTGAGCCAGGAATGCTGGTTATGGAGTCAGCCAATCTGAGGCCACAACCATGGGTATCTGGCAGGAGAAGAGTGGCTTGACAACACACCGCAAAGATAATAAACTCAGTGAATGTATCTGGGAGATTGCCCAGTCCATCAGTATCAAGTACAGGCAAGCTACCAGCTCCAAGCAATAGGATCATCTGATTGATGATAGCTTTACTGAAATTAGTAATTTGGAATCTATAAGGCGACTTTGGAAACAGTGCTTTGCTGACAAGACTAACCTTGATGTTCAGAAACTCAAGGCAGCACAAGACGAGCTTAAGGAAATTTACCTTTGTACAAGGCAGGATAGAGTCAACAAAAGCAAAAATGAAAAGAGGATATTTGAAACACCGGCACGTGGCCCAGGGCCGGGTAACGGCCATTCAATACAGTCGGCTCACCACGAGCCTTGGATCTCTAGTGATAATCTTACCTTGCACTTTGACATATACTATCACTCGCATCCACGTTTGCAACCATATTCCTATAAATACCATATGTATACCTATGAGGCCGAATGCAGGCATACGTGCCCTTACACTAGTATCGCTTTTTCAGTAACAGTATACGTTTCGCCCACGGGATTACGAATTGTCCCGTGTTACCCCTTTTTGCGACATGCCACATCATGCAGTCAACAATTGAGAATACTCCCCTCCGAACGAGACATCGAGGCATCATTTCTGTGACGCATGAAGCGTTAATCGTTCCATCATTCAATTGAGCATGATGGCAGCCCATTGGAGATGAGGGACCAATTGGCGCACAAGGCACGCCGCTGGCAATGAAGATGATCATGATTTCGACTACATGACATTACCCAGCCCATGAACAACATCACATACGATCGATCCAGATGAGTTCAAGACGACATCAATTACTTCGAATGGCTGCAATCGACCACTGGACACCGGAGATGTCGGGACTGCCACCCTAAATGCGCCAATTCACAGTGGAAACCTAGCGAGCTCAGAGACCAAATGGCAGACAAGGCGCATTGCCAACATTGAAGACAATGATCACGAGTACTAGACCATACCAATAAGTCAATTGAGCGTGATCATCAGCCCAAGCACCTGCGATTGACGGAATGACCTTACCCCTGCATGTGGCAATATCATGAATTAAAGGCGAAGTCAGAGATGTTTTACGGTCAGCACAGTTACGACTACAATCCTTATATTTGAGCGAAGTGCACCTATCCCAGTTTGCGTGTACACCTACAGCTCTAGCAACCTCGAAGAAGCCAACTTGCAGATTCATTCTACGGCCAACAGACGGCCACTCGGACCTACGGAGGAGGATATGACACGAACGAAGTGCACTTACGAAGATGACACCCCAAGATTGAAAGACATTGAGGATGAGAAGCTTTCTGTCGATTGAAGCGAACATATAGCGGCGATACATTGTGCAGCGTGAAGTGCATTTACAGTGCACGACCGACACAATTCCGCAGACCGCCTACGACCACTACGACAAGTACAATGACTGCAATGAGTATGATGACCTCAGAGCACAAGTATTATGGACAATCAAGGCCGCAACTGACAAATCAAGAGCCAAGATCCTTCGACAACCGAGGAAGCAAGAACTTTTGGCGGCACCGGCACTCATGACGACTCTGGACGAAAATCAAATGGCAAAATGCAACCCGTACAGGCTCTTATTGACTGCGGCGCATCCAGCATCTTTATGACAGTGAGGCTTCTTAAGTGACTCAGGATATCATATCAGGCAGTACACATCATCACCCTCGCCATGACCGGAGGTGTGATGCAATATGCAAAGGACAGCCGGACAATGCGGATCACAGTCCGGTACTTGAACTATCTCACACTGGTAGACAGATCAGACATTGTTGTCGTGGCAATGCGAGCGTACAATTAAGTACGTGGCTTACCATGGTTTCCCAAACAAAATTCTGGCATCGACTGGGCTCGATTAACTCCCTTCGAATACTGAGTGCGAGTTGAGCGGAGGAATGACACTGATGACTACGGCAGTGGCATCGAAAGTCTCAGAAGCCGAAAATGACAAGTTCCTGGGGCGCGGTCTGGGTATACAGACACTTGGAGTAACCGCATTCGACGATCTTCTAAGTAGCGTTCAAGTCATCGTAACATTTGCCCTACAGACTGGGGAATGCTTAGGACTGCTGGGAGTGACTTTGGAAGACATCGCCTTCGATTCACCAGGTGATACAGACCCAAGCGCTGGACGCGACAAGCAGAGAGCAGCGGTGGTAGCTGCGGCAGAAGAGCCCCTCCGAGGAGACGCTTGAATGACTGCCGCTGGCTCGCGCTGACCCGAAGGGAGTGACTGGACAGTGGGGCTTGGCTCCTGTGTGGGCGAACCGTTACTGACAAGGCCTCCTGGATATACCCTCCCACCACTTCCATCTTTTGTCTTGATTCCTTTGGCTAACATAGATGGAGCAGTTCAGAGATAACCCCGAAGACAAATGACAATTGAGAGCGAAGAGTGCACATTGGAACGTTGAAGACTTATGAAGATTGGATGCCCGAGCATGACATAATGTCCCAGATACGAGACACGACAGTGCTGCAGAAGACTACTTATCGAGGAACAGAGCTATCATTAAGACTTTGAGAATTGGACATTCGAGCGCTGATATGCCCATCCCGGAGATGCTCGGAGATGGATGGCAATCAATCCTTGACTATGGCGAGATTGACGAAGTTATGTCGAAATCTACCCTATCTAATAAACCTCCGATGACAATCTACGAGACTAGCAATTGAATACCGAGATGCAGATATACGTACTGGCGGCCTCGCAGTCCCGAGTACAATCCCAACTACTATTCAAGAGACTAAATCGAGTGACATATGGCAGAGATCACAATCCGGATTTCAATGCAGAGATTACAATGCCGATTACAACGCCCAATACAATGATGATTACAATACGGAATATTATACCATATTTGTTTCAAAGATACATTACCGAGAATTCTATCCCGAATAAGATCCCGACTCTGACTCAGCGATCCTGAACTACACAACTACAGTGACAATTGACGACTGCAAATCGATGTTCCCTATGAAGCTATATGAGATTTGTCGCCAGCAGAGCAACAACTATCAAAAAAGGGGGATGACTGTACCAGAATCTCAAACAACCCCTACCGCAAACAATTCCCGTCCCGGAAGTGCAGGAACGAAGCTCCGTCAGACACATTCAACTATTGAGACGGCTAGCAGCGGCAAATGGACCTGGACATGAATCGACGAGTGGACTCAGAGAACGACGATAAGCCAACTGAGTCAAGTGACGACAAGCACACCCAGAGAAGAGCCAGCGAGCGCACCCCGCGATCTAAAACGATAAAATTCACCTAGCATACTACAAACGTCCAGTCGACCTGCAAATCCACCAGAGAGACGACACATCAAACGAGCCTGATCCATACCGAACAACTCCAATATGGCAACCGAAGCAGTTCAGAACAAGATACCGAATGACTGCGATATGGCTACCGAATTGGTCCTCAAGGAGATCGAAAATGACCACCGAGGGTACCGAATAATCTACCGAATGGCATCACAAGACACAGTCGAGATCACTACCTAGAGACGATGACCGAGATCTCACAGCAACGACTATCACTAGCGAAAAACTTAACATGGAGGTCGAGAGGAAAACCGGGAGCCTTACCGTACCAAGCCACTGACCGAGACGCTTACCGAATGGCAAACAGAAGGATCAAAAACTTCAGGGGAACAGCATACTGAACTGAATGCGGAACGATTCTACCAAATGACTACCGAGACACCAATGGATATTCTACTGAAGCTGTCTACCCAGATGGCCAAGAGAAGTCGACCAAGAATACTGAACCCATCATCCGAATTATTTTCAGGGAGAAGCGGGCCACCGAGACCCTACCAAATGCCTAATCAAGAGAATCCGAAATCTGCATATGTAATGTACAAAGCGGCTTTCCGAGAGCAGAGGCGCACTTCTATCATGGCGAGTATGACCACCTTCTGTGAAGCGTATGTGTTAGATATGGATCAATGAGATACTGCCCATGCCTGATGCAATTAGCACATCCTACCACCCTCAAATGGCCACCAGCGAGTCACATATGAGAACTGACGGCTTTGACGATGCCAGGAGCGAACTCTCACATCATTGGCCAAAGTCACCTCAAGGAGCCGTTGCAATGACGTCGAGATTGAGAGCATTGGGACGCCTCATACAACAGTAAGTCAACAGGCAGAACCAGTCAAGACAAGGCGCCATTGAAATGACGTCGAGATTCAGCGCATTGGGACACCTCATGCGACAGTAAGTCAACAGGCAGAGCAAGTCACTGGACAGAGAATGACGCAGAAGGACGACCGAAGCTGAAAGAAGAAAGTGTCCAGATGAAGCGAAAGCCGAACCAAATTACGTATCGAATCACCAATCAATCCCAATATCCTGCCAGAGATCGAAATTACACTGGTACTGAGCCACAATGGCAATTGACAATCACTATGATGCAGAAGTCGTTGACGGAGCAACGAAATTTCAAAAGATGGAGATAGCTGTGTTAACACGATCATGTCCTACCGACAAGTCAAAAACCTACCTTCAAGTCCTACCGAAAAGCCAACAGCCCTCCTGGAGGCAGTCAACTGAGACACGCACTAACAAGTCTACACAGAAGTGAACCATCAAGTCTACGGAGAAGTTGACCGGCAAGTCTACGAAGTCGACCCAGCTTCAACTGAAGCCAGCTGTCGAGAGCGCCACTGTAAAGTTGACCAGATGATTGCTGAAGCGGACTTCCAACGATAAGTACCGAGTCAATGCCACTTACCGATGACTACCGGCTGCAAGATATATTCTCCACAGCATGCTGAAGCACTGCAAAGAGCTCAGACAGTACTAGCATGCATGAACTTGGTAAGTAAAACCATGTTGAAAGAGGCACACTTGCTAGATGTCAACGAATCAGATGAGACTACACAATTGAAGAATACCAGCGAAGGCTACGACCGGTGCCGGCAGTAGAAGCTCCCATCAATGCCGAGTCATGACCATAAGCTCTACCGCACAGACAAATTCCGACCACAACGTATGCCAAGATACACGAGCTACGAGTGCGGTACTGGATGGCAGGTCACTGAATCAGTTAGGGAGTGGAGAAAAGGAGGAATTGAGGTCCGAGGCTTGGGAGCGGAGGAAATGGGTTAATAGAGTTTTGGAACTCAGGACTGGAGGAAAGTTATCAATTAGACATTAATTTCTTCAGTTTCTATCTCCTCTTCTCTCTCTCTCTCATCTTCATACTTCATTACTTCTTTGGATCTCGGCCCGGTACAAATGGCTTCAGAACGGGTTTTACCACCTCCGGAACTCAGTCAATGGGAGGTGGAGATTCCCTGTGCGCCGGATCCGCCGAAAGGTTTGCATTGGGCGCACTGATCGATTGTGGGACTTATGGGTTTGTACGATTGCGTACATAGGATAATTGTTTCATTCTTTGTTTCCCTTTTGTTGTCTTCTCTTATACAGGCTTTGGCAGCCCAGAAGGTCTCCGCCTAAAGAGGGGGATAATGTAACGGCAGCACGTGACCCAGTGCTGGTTAACGGCCATTCTATATAGTCGGCTCGCCACGAGCCTTAGATCTCTTGCGATAATCTTACCTTACACTTTGACATGTACTATCACTCACCTCCACAGTTGCAACCGTAATCCTATAATTACCATACGTATACCTATGAGGCCAAACGCTGACATATGTGCCCTTTCAATATTTATCCTTGTTGATAAGAATTTCATCGCCCACGATGATCTTTTGCCCATGCTGATGATGTGGCAATTTAGAAGACGAAGCTGTAGAAACCCTGTGTCCCAGGTCATCCCCAATAAAGGGAAATGCTATTACCTCGACAAATTTCCTTGTCGAGCGATTTAGCTGTACCATCGCTGATGTTGATACCGATCTTGCTGGAATGAAGGTTAGTGGACCCAAATCTCATATAGTACAATGGCACAGTCCTCAGAATGATTATTCGATACTTCAGATTGTTATATCAATTGTCAATATGACCATTCTGTCAATTGTGCATGCTGCGATGGCCCGTCGATCCAACTCCAGCCGGAATATCGATGAGCTATTGGGCTGCCAGCAGGAGCCTACTGGCAATGGGGTTTGGCATGTGCATAATGTTAACCCAATCTTCAATAACAATTCTGCTGCCAGATAGGGGAAGTCAGTGATAGTATTAGACAGCCCAACACATTTTGGAATTGTTTATTGTGTCTAAAAAGCCAAAGGCATGTCTAGTCCCTAGATGCATAAGTGTTATGGTTTGAAGAAAGGAGAGTGGAATGGTGACATTGATCAAGGTAAAAGGAAAGCTATGCAGGAAAGATTGCATCTGATGTCACACATGTGGCAAATGGAAAAACGCGCCGTAGAGGAACACCAAGATTCAAATGTGGGTCTGCAATTAATTTGGAGAGATAGCCGGGATGAAGGAATGTCAGAAGAAGTGTTACGACATCAGACATTATGGCATAATTGTATCGATAAGACTGTGTAGATAGTGTGTAAGATCATCTGCTATTTATTTGGTTCATATATTGTGGCATCAGAGATGGTTCGAGGTGTCAAATCAAATGTATATCCATCATGGTTGTTTTGTGTTGGCAGGTTTTCTTTTCTTCTCTCTTTACTCGTTATCTTTTATGGAAAGCAATAGTACAACTTTGGAAATATCGTGAATATTGTGATTGTTCTGTTTCCTCGATACGAATTTCGAGGTCTGCTGTGCGACTTTAATATCAACTGCCTGAGACCCAGCCCATTACACTAGAACGTGTTCTTTACAATGCCCCTGTTATTGAATTATTTTTTCAACATTACCTGACCCCTGTGTTGATCTTTGCCTGGATTCTCACAAAGATACTGACTGTGATATTATAATCTGTGGTAATTTCAGCTACAATCCCGGGATCCTGCATGTGCCTGCACTCTTCGAATGGTTATCGATATTGTTTTTCCACTTCTCCTTGTCCAGTTGGGAATACATATTGAACCAAACTGTTACTGCATACATATTTGCGATGATTGTGCCAATAACAACAACTTACCAGATTTCATATGTGCAATTACCCACATTGATTATGTTACGGGGGTATTTAATCCCATTAATTAATACAACATTTATTGAATTAAATCCAGCTGCCAATCTAAGTCTCTCTTTCTATCCTCGTGTATTCCCAAGGCTCAACCTCTTGTTCCAACAACAAGAGTGCCGTCAAAATATGTCTTGATTATCACTGTCCACGAACGCACATGATTCGAGATACTTGTAACGACGCGTACGCCTAAGTCTAGCCGCAGACGTATGAGATGGTATACGGTTGCACACGAGAGCGAGTGAGTATAGATGGAGAGTATAGTGGTAAGATATTCGATACTGATCTAAGTGTCGTACCGGGCGATCTATATACAATGGCGCTTACCCGGCCTCGGGTCACGTGTCGCCGTTACATTATCCACCTCTCTAGGCGCAGACCTCCTGGGCTGCCAAAGCCAGTATATAAGAGAAACGAAGGAAAGGGAAACAAGGAATGAAACAATCATCCTACGTACGCAATCGTACGAACCCATAAGTCCCACAACCGATCGGTACGCTCAATGGCGACCTTTCGGCGGATTCGGCGCACGGGGAAACTCCACCTCCATTGATAGGTGGTAAAACCCGTGCCGACGCCATTTATACCGGGCCGTGATCCAATCAAAGAGAAGAGAATGAAGAAACAAGAGTACAATCGAAACGTCCAAACCACTTCCGTGTCCTCCGTACCTCCATCCCCGAACTTTATACCTCTATTCCCGTGGCCGATCCGGACGCTCTCGGTGAAACTCGTCAACCAGATCTCGGGCGTTTTCGAGGTGCTCCGCCGGTTCCCAGCTCGTTCGTATGTGGTTGTAACCGGCCCATTGGATGAGATAATGCCGCTTCCGATAGCGCCGCCTAGAGTCGAGTATGCGGTCGACTTCCCATTCGTCTGTTTCCTCGACTATCACCGGGTGTGGTTCTGGAGATGGTTGACCTCTGACTGGCGGTGTATAACGATCGAGAAGCGACAGATGGAAAACATTGTGGTTCCGCATTGGACTCGGCAAGTCTAGTTTGTAAGCATTCTTATTGATGATCTTACTTACCGTATACGGTCCTGTGCGCTTGTAATCGAGCTTCTTTGAAGGCCTGGATGTTTTCAAGTTCCTGGTCGATAACCATACTTTGTCTCCAACTGCAAAAGTCATCTCCTTCCCGCCGGCGTACTTTGTTTGCCGCTACTGAGCATCAATTATGTTTTCCCGGAGAATTCGGTGAGTCTCTTCCATGCCTGTCATCCACCCGTCTGCCTGCACCTGTGATCTGAAGTTGGGGTCCTTGGGAGGCTTGAACTGCATCGTAGGATGGTAATTGTAGTTCGCCCAGAAAGGTGTCATCAGCGTGGAATGGTGGATGGAGTTGTTGTACGCAAATTCCGCCAGCGGTAACAATTCGACCCAGTTATCCTGCTCGTAGTTGCAAAAGGCTCGGAGGTACTGCTCCATCGTTTGGTTCTGCCGCTCAGTTTGACCGTCTGTCTGCGGGTGGAAAGCGGTCGAGAGTCGGTGATTGATACTGAGGTGGGAGCAAACTCTGTCCCAAAATCGACTGGTAAACTCCTTGCCGCGATCGGTGGTGATATTGTCTGGTACACCGCGTTTGCAGATCACGTGTTCGAAGAACATTCGTGCTAGCTCTGGGGAGTCAATGTCCTTTCTGCAGGGGAGGTAGATCGCCATTTTAGTCAAACGGTCGACAATTACTAAGATCCCGGTGTATCCCGATGCCGTTTACTCTGGCAAGTCGGTAACGAAATCCATGGTAAGTCCCTCCCAGGGACGAGAAGGCGGTGACAGAGGCATGTTGAGTCCATAGCGTGCGTGACGCGGTGCTTTGATTCAGTGGCACAACTCGCAGCCGGCAACGTACTTCCGTATCTCTGCCTCCATCGCAGGCGAATAGAAATCTCGGGATACGAGCTCGGCAGTCTTCAGGGCTCCGAAGTGACCGGATTCGTGGTTGTCGTGGAAAAGGCTGGTCACTCTACTGCGGAGTGCCGCGGGCACGTATATCCTCCTCTCGTAGGTCAGAGCTCCGTCGATTGATCTCCATTGACTCTCATCTGCGGTTGAAACATGGAGCAAGGTTGGCCGTATTTCTGTGGCTAAAAAGTCGGTCTCCTGGGCTGCCTTGATTTCCGGTAGCAGGTCATCATATGATTCGGTGATGGTAGTCGCTGCTAAGGTGGCCACGAGCTTTGCCGTCATATTCTCATAGCCGATCTCGTAGTCGGGTCTTCTCGATGGTCCGTCTGCTGGGTTCTTCTTGCCTTCCAGGTGTTCGATAATGAAGTCGTACGAAGAGAGGATCTCCGCCCATCTAGCCTGCCGCCGGGATAGCACTTTTGACGTTTGGAAATATTCGAGGTTCTTATGGTCGCATTGTATGAGGACCTTATGGTTCGCTCCCTCGAGGTAGTGGCGCCATTGCTTCATAGTCTCCACGATGGCCAAGAGCTCCCGATCGTACGTGTCGTAGTTCTGTTCGGCACCTGTGCATTTCCGAGAGTAGAAGTTGACTGGTCTGAGAATCCCGAAACCGTCATACTGGTTGAGAATGCCGGCTATGGCGAAGCCGCTTGCATCGGTCTGCAGAATA